>ERZ1673747.21-NODE-21-length-260923-cov-29.852949_pt1 | contig 260923 bp, 209 predicted proteins | sample MGYA00580220_ERZ1673747 | MGnify/ENA primary metagenome ERZ1673747 (study PRJEB41218, sample SAMN15661769) | gut metagenome | host: Homo sapiens | place: Canada: London | collected 2015-08-20/2019-03-30 | study: EMG produced TPA metagenomics assembly of...
GAACCCCCGACCTGCTGATTACAAATCAGCTGCTCTACCAACTGAGCTACACCAGCATTTTTACCGGAATAACTATACCATCCGCATGCCAAAAAGTCAAGATATTAAATTTCATTAGAAGAAAGATCCGTGCAGCCAGAAAAAGACATTGACAGAAAAATAACAAAGCAGTATACTGAAAGAGAATGTTCAGGCAATATCTGAATTAAGGAAGCCTATGCCGAAACCGGAAAATCAGGGAGGATTGACAGCAATGGATATTATGGTTTGTGTCGGCAGTTCCTGCCATCTGAGCGATTCCCGCAGCCTGATCAATCGGCTCAAGGAGCTGATTCATGAAAACAATGTGGAAGGGGAAGTGGAGCTCAAGGGTTCCTTCTGCATGGGTCACTGCGCGGAAAAGGGTGTATGCGTAAAATTTGACGAGCGTATTTTCGGTCTGACGGTGGAAGATGTCGACAATTTTTTCCGGGATGAGGTTCTGACCAGAATACATTGACAGCGTACCGGAAAGGAGTTGGGCCGCATGGCTTACATAAGTGTCAAAAAGGCAAACTGTAAAAATTGCTATAAATGCCTCAAATACTGCGATGTTAAGTCTATCCGGTATATTGATGACCGTGTGGAGGTTATTGAGGATCAGTGTATTCTGTGCGGGCACTGCATCAATATCTGTCCGCAGCAGGCAAAAACGGTGGTCAATGATCCGACCGATGTGCTGGAAATGCTCAGCGACCCCGCTGTACGGGTGGTGGCCAGTCTGGCCCCTTCATATATCGGCGTTTACGGCCAGGATGCCCGTGAAAAAGTAACAGCTGCGCTTTACCGGATGGGTTTTGCTGCTGTGGAAGAAACGGCTATCGGTGCACATGAGGTCAGTGCGGCTTATAAAAATCTGATGGATGACGGGGAAATGCCGGTAATCCTCACCACCTGCTGCCCGACGGTCAATTCTCTGATCACAAAGTATTATCCGGATTTGATCCCGATGATGGCTCCGGTTGTGTCGCCTGTGCTGGCGCACGGCCGTATGATTAAGCAGCGCGACGGAAAGGACACCAGAGTGGTCTTTATCGGCCCATGCCTGTCCAAGATCAAAGAAATTCACGACCATCCGGAATCAGCGGATGCGGTGCTGTCCTTCCGTCAGCTTGATCAGCTGATGGCAGCGCAGGAAACCGGCGAAGATGCCGCAATGCCGGGGATGGCTGAATCGCCGTTTTCCCGCATTTATCCGGTGCCGGAGGGGGTTGTGCGCGATGTCGGCAAACTGAGCCAGGGCATGGAGAAAGCGGCAGACGGCACCTATAACGGTTATCGGTTTATGAGTGTCTGCGGTGTACAGAATGTGCAGACCTTTTTGGAGGAGCTGCGCCGCGGGGGATGCGGGAAACTGTTTGTTGAGCTGAATGCCTGTGAAGGCGGCTGCGTGAACGGGCCGCTGATCAGTTCGGATAAACGCGCCGCCTACCGCGGCCGTATTGAGGTAGAGACTTATGCACAGGCTGCCGGTCCGGCGGTGCCGGCAGCGCCCACACCTGCGCTGGACTGGGAATTCGTTTCCGAGGAGCAGCGTTCGGATATCCCGGACGAGGCCACTATCCGCCATATTCTCACTGAAATCGGCAAACCGACGCCGGATAAAGAGCTCAACTGCGGTTCCTGCGGTTATCCGACCTGCCGCGATAAGGCGATCGCGGTGTATCAGGGAAAAGCAGAGCTGTACATGTGCCTGCCGTATATCAATGATCTGTCGCAGTCGCTGAGCAGCGTTACCCTCAGCATTACGCCCAACCTGATTCTGGCGGTGGATCGCGACATGCGTATCATCGAGATTAACCTCGCCGCGCTCAAGCGCTTCGGGGTATCGCGCCAGCAGGCGCTCAAGGCGGATTTATTTGAGTTCATGGATCCCTCCGATTTTCAGGAGGTGATGGTCACCCGGCGCAATATCGTAGAGAAAAAAGTGCGTCTTGCCCAACTGGACATGGTTGCGCTGCAGACGCTGATGTATGTGGAAAGTCAGGATATTGTTGTGGGGATCATCAAGGATATCACCGAGGAGGAAAAGCGTAAGGAAGCGGTGCGTCAGGCACGGCTGCAGTCGGCAGAGATGGCGCAGAAGGTTATTGAAAAGCAGATGACCGTCGCGCAGGAGATCGCCAGTCTGCTCGGTGAGACGACCGCGGAAACCAAGGTGACACTCAATACCCTCAAGGCACAGATCATGAATGAAGATAATCCTTCCGAGTAAGAAAGGCGGGCTGTCAGATGAGCGATAAACTGTACTTTGACGTCAGCTCGAAGAGCCTGAATAAAAAGAATGAAGAGCTTTGCGGGGATAAGGTCGAGGTGGTTCGCACCGACGACGGGGTGATCCTGGTTTTATCGGACGGGTTGGGCAGCGGGGTCAAGGCCAATATTCTTGCGACCCTGACTTCAAAAATTATCGCTACGATGATGCGTTCCGGTGCTTCGCTCGAGGACACGGTGGATACCATTATCCATACCCTGCCGGTCTGCAAGGTTCGGCATATGGCGTATTCAACCTTTGTGATTCTCAAGCTCACCAATGATGGCAAGGCATACCTCACCGAATTTGACTGTCCGAACTGCATTTATATGCACGACGGCGTGGTGTACCCGATTCAGTATACCACCCGGCAGGTGGGCGGAAAGACCATCCTGGAAGCGGTCTTCGACATGGAGTGCGGGGATACGCTGACGATGATGAGCGACGGAGTAATTTATGCTGGTATCGGCGCGGTGATGAACCTCGGATGGGACTGGGAAAGCGTCTGCGATTTCATGCAGGATAACTGGGATCCCCAAAATACCAGCGCGCGCATCACCGCTGCGCTGAGTGATGCCTGCAACGACCTGTACATGGGAAAGCCCGGAGACGATACCACGGTGGCCACCGTAAAAGCGATTCCGCAGCAGATTGTCAGCATTTTCGCCGGACCGCCGCAGCATAAAGAGGACGACGAACGCGCGGTTGCGGATTTCATGGCACCCGATGGCCTGAAAATGGTCTGCGGCGGCAGCAGTGCGAATCTGGTGGCGAGGGTGCTTGGCCGTGAGGTCACCACCGACCTGTTCTATGAAGGGGATCTCCCACCGATTGCACACATTAAAGGGATAGACCTTGCCACCGAAGGCGTACTGACCCTGCGGGAAGCGGTGCATGTGGTTCGTCAGGTGATTGCCAACCCCGCGGATGAGCAGACCATCCGTTTGCTTGAGGAGCAAAACGGCGCATCAATGATCGCCAAAATGCTTCTTGAAAACAGCACACATATTTATATGTTCATCGGCCGGGCAATTAACCCGGCACATCAGAATCCCAACTTGCCGGTTGACCTGAGTATCAAAATACGCCTGCTCGAAGAGCTGGCGGAGGCGCTGCGCGAAACCGGCAAGGTGGTAAAACTCCGTTACTATTGACCGAGCATAAGCAAGAAAGGAATGGCCAGATCGATGCAGGAAATCACCGATATTGTACAGATTAAGCACGAAGTGCTGACCGCCACAGCGGCGTATGCCTTTGCCGGAAAACTGTTTGAGGAATATGAAAAAATCCCCTATGATATCATTAAAGGGATCCGTCCGCAGTTCCGCTGCTGTGTGTATCGGGAAAGGGAGATTGTCCGCCAGCGCGTACGCATGGCTATGGGCAAGCTGCCGGTGGATGTGCTGTATACCGATGCGGACCCTTCTCAGGTGGTGCATGTGATCCCGTGTGCCTGCGAGGGCTGTCCGATCAGCAAAATCACTGTAACCCCGAACTGCCAGAGCTGTCTGGCCAAGAAGTGCGCAAAGGCTTGCCCGTTCGGTGCAATCAGCACGACCCCGCAGGGGGCAGTGATCGATCAGAGCAAATGCCGCAAATGCGGTAAATGCGTGGCCGCTTGTCCCTATAACGCCATTGTCGAAATTGAGCGTCCGTGTAAAAAGAGCTGCCCGGTCAAAGCGATCAGCATGGATGAAAACGATGTGGCCACCATCGATCCGGCGAAATGTGTCAATTGCGGAGCCTGCGTGGCGGGCTGTCCGTTCGGTGCGATATCCGATGTGTCGATGATGACCAGCGTCATCGATGCGCTGCTGGATAAAAAGCGAGAGGTCATCGCGCTGCTGGCCCCGGCCATTGAAGGGCAGTTCGGCCAGGATACGCTGCCGCAGATCAAAAATGCGGTGCGTCGCCTGGGGTTTGACGAGGTGTTTGAGGTGGCGCTCGGTGCGGATATGGTTGCGTATCATGAGGCGGAAGAGCTGCTGGAAAATAAGGCGGCAGGGAAGAAAATGACCTCATCGTGCTGTCCGGCTTTTGTCAATATGGTACGCAAGCATTTTCCGCAGCTGCTGGAAAATGTGTCCACGACAGTATCGCCGATGATCGCGGTAGAGCGTTATGTGCGGCTGACCCATCCGGAGGCGGTTATTGTCTTTATTGGGCCATGCATCGCCAAAAAGAATGAGGTCATGGCTCAGTATATCGAGGAGCTGGACTATGCGCTGACCTTTGAGGAACTGTATGCCATGATGTGTGCCAAGGGGGTTGAGGCCAGCAGCGACGAAAGCTGCGAGGAGGATGCTACACGCTATGGCAAGGGCTTTGCCTTGTCTGGTGGTGTGACTAACGCTGTGTGCCGCGTTCTGGAGGAAATGGGTGAGGATCCATCGCAAATCCAGACTCTTCGCTGTGATGGGGCTGAAGAATGCCGCAAGGCTCTTTTGCTGCTTAAGGCCGGAAAGCAGCCGGCGGACTTCATTGAAGGTATGTTCTGTACCGGCGGCTGTATGGGCGGACCGGCGAATCTTAATGAGCTCCAGAAATCGCAGAAGATTTTCTCCGGCCGGCTGAGCGGCACAGAAAATATCATAGAAAACTGTGAAGAAAAGGGAACCGGTGCAGCGGATGTAAGCCGCCGGTAATTCGGGCTTTTGACGATAGAAGAGAATAATCGGACGCCGAGGTTTCGGACAATGTTCATTGTCCGAAACCCCGGCGTTTTATGATTTTGTGCCGTCCGGACAGGATGCACCTCCCGCCGGAAAAAAGCATAGACTGGCAGCAGGGAAGGACTAAAGAGGATAAACGCTCTTTACCTCTCCACAGCGAATTCGATATAGCGAGGAGGACCTGCCTTGGAAAATGAATTGTATTGTTGTCCGCTGTCTGCCATACAGGAAGGACAGCAGGCAACCGTGGAAACCCTGCTGGCGACCGACAGTATGCGCCGTCGGCTTTTAGATATCGGACTGGTTTCCGGCACAAAAATAACCTGTCTGCAGAAAAGTCCAGCCGGCGACCCGGTGGCGTATCTGATCCGTGGCGCGGTAATTGCCATTCGCAGCGAGGACGCCGAACAGATTCTGGTCACGCCGCAGGCAGCGCGGTGTCCGCAGGGCGTGCGTGAACAGGGGGCGGTGTTGTGGGGCTGACAGCAAGCTCGACCGGACGTGGTGCCGCAGATGCCGGACTTTCGCTGCACCAGCTAAAACCGGAGTGTAAAGTGATTGCCCTGGCCGGCAATCCCAATGTTGGCAAAAGTACGGTATTCAACGCCCTGACCGGCATGAATCAGCATACCGGCAACTGGCCGGGAAAAACGGTCAGCAGCGCGCAGGGGCACTGTACACATAACGGCAGAGAATACCTGCTGGTTGATATTCCCGGTACCTATTCGCTTATGGCGCATTCGGCGGAAGAAGAAGTGGCGCGGGACTTTATCTGCTTTGGGCAGGACGGCCGCGCGCCGGATGCCGTGGTGGTGGTATGCGATGCCACCTGCCTGGAGCGCAACCTGAATCTGGTTTTACAGACGCTGGAAATTACCGCCAATGTCGTGGTTTGCGTCAATCTGATGGACGAAGCCCGAAAACGCGGGGTACAGGTGGATCTTCCGCGGCTTTCGGCGGCACTGGGGGTACCGGTTGTCGGCACCAGCGCGCGCAGCGAAAAAGGACTGGATGCGCTGATGGATGCTGTGGAAAAAAGCACTGCATCTGTGCCGAACCGGCGACACAACCTGCGCTATGGCGATGCCGTGGAGGAAGCTGTGCGCATCGCCGAACCGGCGGTCAGCCGAGTGGTAGACGGGGAGCAGCGCAGCCGCTGGGTGACGCTTCAGCTTTTGCTTGGGGATAAAAGTCTGGCGGATGCCATCGGGACATTTTTTGGGGTACCTCTGCATCGGCAGGAAGGAATCGCCACTGCGCTGGAGGAGGCGCGGCAGAGCCTGTGGAATCATGGCATCCATGCAGAAAAGCTGCAGGATGAAGTGGTTTCAGCCATTATGTCCCGTGCAGAGAAAATCTGCCGCCACGTAGTCAGCAGCCGGGAGAACTGCAACGATCGGGATCGGAAACTGGACCGGATTCTGACCAGTAAACGCACCGGTATACCGTTGATGCTGCTGTTGCTCCTGGGCGTATTCTGGCTGACCATTACCGGTGCGAATTACCCGTCCCAATGGCTGGCAGACGGATTGTTCTGGATACAGGACCGCCTGACAGAGGTTTTCCAAGCTGCGGGCGCACCAGAATGGCTGCATGGCGCGCTGGTTCTGGGTGTCTATCGGGTGCTAGCATGGGTAGTATCGGTCATGCTGCCGCCGATGGCGATTTTCTTCCCCTTGTTTACCCTGCTTGAAGATTTTGGCTACCTGCCACGTGTCGCCTTTAATTTGGACAAATACTTCAAAAAGGCCTGTGCCTGCGGGAAACAGGCACTAACCATGTGCATGGGGTTCGGGTGCAATGCTGCCGGCGTGGTCGGCTGCCGGATTATCGATTCGCCGCGTGAGCGGTTGATTGCGACCATAACGAATGTGTTTGTCCCCTGCAACGGCCGTTTTCCTACGCTGATTGCGATTCTGACGATGTTTTTTATCGGCACAGCCGGTGGCTTTGGCTCATCGGTGTTGTCTGCACTGGGGCTGACGATCATCATTGTGTTTGGTGTGATGATGACGCTGCTGATCTCAAAAATACTTTCCAAAACCATACTTAAGGGAATGCCCTCATCCTTTACGCTGGAGCTGCCGCCGTATCGTCGGCCGCAGATCGGCAAGGTCATTGTGCGTTCGGTTTTTGACCGTACGCTGTTTGTGCTTGGACGCGCCGCAGCTGTAGCTGCCCCGGCCGGCCTGATCATCTGGCTGCTGGCGAACATAACTGTGGGAGACATCAGTGTGCTGCAGCACTGTGCGGATTTTCTGGATCCCTTCGGCCGGCTGCTCGGAATGGACGGCGTCATCCTGATGGCGTTTATTCTCGGCTTTCCGGCAAATGAAATCGTGGTGCCGATCATTATCATGACCTATATGGCCACCGGTACGCTGACCGATATGAGCAATCTGGCTGAGCTGCATACCCTGCTGACGAACAACGGCTGGACCTGGCTGACTGCCGTGTGTACCATGCTGTTTTCACTTATGCACTGGCCGTGCTCGACTACCTGCGTGACGATCCGGAAAGAGACGCAGAGCATCAAATGGACGGCAGTATCCTTTTTGGTGCCGACGATTGCGGGAATGCTTATTTGCTTTGTAACCGCCTCGGCCGTCCGTCTGCTGGGCCTTGTCTGAAAAAAGGCTGTACGACATGGCAAAAACTTGGTATAATGGGGAACACACCCAATTATCACAGGAGGGGACTGCCATGTATACAGCTGAACAGAATCGTTATCAGACAATGGATTACCGCCGTGTGGGGCGCAGCGGGCTGAAGCTGCCGGCCATATCCCTGGGGATGTGGCAGAATTTTGGCAGTGTCAATCCGTACGACCGTTCACGCAAAATTCTGCTGCACGCCTTTGACCGGGGCATCACCCATTTTGATCTGGCGAATAATTACGGCCCAGTACCCGGTTCAGCGGAGGAGACGCTCGGCCGGGTTCTGCGCGATGATCTGATGCCGTATCGGGACGAACTGATTATCTCTACTAAAGCGGGCTATACGATGTGGGACGGTCCATACGGTGACTGGGGCAGCCGGAAATATCTGCTGGCGTCACTGGATCAGAGCCTCAAGCGTATGGGGATTCCGTATGTGGACATCTTTTATTCCCATCGGCCGGATCCGGAAACGCCGCTCGAGGAAACGATGGGCGCACTGGCGACGGCGGTCAAATCCGGGCGTGCGCTGTACGCCGGTATCTCGAACTATTCTGCTGCCCAGACGCGGGAAGCCGCGGAACTGCTGCGGCAGATGGGCGTACCGTGCCTGATCCACCAGCCCTGTTATAATATGTTCAACCGCTGGATTGAAGCAGAACTGCAGGAGGTGCTTGAGGATTACGGTATGGGTTCAATCGCCTTTTCACCGCTGGCACAGGGGATGCTGACCAGCCGCTATCTGCATGGGATCCCGCAGGATTCCCGTGCCGCCCGGAATGCTTTTTTGAAGGAGCAGGATATTACGCCCGAACGCCTGGAAAAAATCCGGGCGCTCAACGCGCTGGCCGCAGAGCGTGGACAGACGCTCGCGCAGATGGCGCTGGCGTGGGTGATTCGGGAAGGCCGCGTTACCTCCGCGCTGGTTGGGGCGTCGAGCATTGAACAGCTCGACGACAACCTCGGTGCGCTGAAAAACCAGACGTTTACAGCAGAGGAGCTCACCCGGATTGATCAGATTCTGGGCTGACGCTGGCCAAAAGAAGAGGAAAGGCGGGGAAGGAAAATGGCGGATCGGATAAAATGGCTGCACACGGCGGGTGGCTGCCTGATGGCGTTTGTTTTTTCCGCCGCCGCCTGGACGGCCGCGATGGCACTTTTCGGCTTTTTCCCTTTCGGCAGCAAAACCATCCTCATCACCGACATGGGCAGCCAGTACGTTGCCTATCACGAAGCGCTTTATGAGATGATCCATGAGGGCGACAGCCTGCTGTTTACCTGGAACACCGGCATGGGAATGAATTTTCTAGGCATCATCGCCTATTATCTTTCCAGCCCGTTTACCGTGCTGTTGCTGCTGTTTCCGCGTTCCTTGCTCACCGAAGGCATCCTGTTTATTTTATCGGCAAAGATTGCCGTTTCCGGCCTGACCTTTTCGCTGTTTCTGCGTAAGGCGGCAGGAATCGGCGGTGCCGTCAATACGCTGTTTTCGGTGGCCTATGCACTTTCGGCATACAGCGTGGTTTATGGCTTTAACCTGATGTGGATCGATGGCGTAGTGCTGCTGCCGCTAGTGATGCTGGGGGCGGTGCATCTGTTCCGTACCCGTCGGATGGCCCCGTTTATTCTGGCGCTGGCGGTGCTGTTTGTCGCGAACTTTTATATTGCGTATATGGTCGGCGCTTTTACACTACTGTGTTTTTTCGGTATACTGCTGGTGCGGCGTGTCCCGCGCCGGGAAGCGCTCGGGCACCTCGGCCGCTTCATGGCCTGTGCTGGGCTAGCCGCCGGTCTGACCGCATTTCTGCTGCTGCCATCGGTTTTCGCCCTGCGCAACGGTTATGAATCGGTGCATGGACTGGAGCTGCACTTCGCGCTGACCGGCAATCCGCTGTCTCTGCCGGGAAAACTGGCGTTCGGCGCCTTCGATTCCGCGACGAACAGCGGTACGCCGAACCTGTATTGCGGGGTGCTGACGCTGCTGCTGCTCCCGCTGTGGTTTTTTCACCAGGAAATCGGACGACGGGAAAAGTGGGCCGCCGGTGTTCTCATGCTGTTTCTGGCGGTATGCGCTTTTGTCTATGATCTGGATGTGGTCTGGCATGTCTTCCAGCCGCCGACCTGGTTTCCCTGCCGCTACAGCTTTGTGCTGGTGTTTGTGCTGGTGTACTGTGCCGCGCGGGTATTTTCCCGTCCACAGGGTATCGCGGTAATACCGGCGCTGATTTCCACACTGCTCCTCGGCGGTGTGCTGGCAGTATGCGCGCTTGTGCCGGCGATTCCCTTTGCCGGCAATATCAGCATTACGCTGGCGCTGCTCGCCGTTTATGCGGCGGCGGTGATGGGCGCGGCCTGGCTGGCGCGCCGAACGGAAAAACCGGCTCTGCGTCTGTGGGGGATGCGCGTGCTGTCTGCGGTGCTGCTCTGTGCGATTACGGCGGAAATGGCATGCAGCGCGGTTCATCAGCTCAACGGCCTTGACCGGCAGTTTGGCTTTGAGAAGAAGGAGACTTATACCGCTTTTCTGGAGCGGGGTCAGGCGCTGGTGCGGGCACAGGAGTCACTCGGAGACGACGGTTTTTACCGTATCGAAAATTCCACCGCCCGCAACGCAAATGACGGCCTTTCGCTGGGCTATCCGGCGGTATCGCATTACAGCTCGCTGTCGAATCAGAAAACCTTCCGCCTGCTGGGTTCCCTGGGGATGATCAGCTACGTCAATAACCGCTATCTGCGCTATTACGGGGCTACGTCGTTGCTGGATACCATTCTCGGCGTACGGTATGTGTTCGACACCGCAGAAAGGCGCTATGGCTATGAACCCACCGGTACACAGGTGGGGGATACGCAGGTGTACCGCAATACAAACGCCTTGCCATTGGCATACTTTGCCGATGCAGCTGTGCTGGAGGCAGACTGCACTGAGGGAGAGAATCCCTTCCAGCGGCAGAACCGACTGGCTTCGGCGCTTATCGGACAGGAAATGCCGCTGTATCAGCCGCTGGAGATCACCGCATCGTTTTCCGGCGGCAAGCTTATTGAGCAGAAAGGCCGGACGTGGCTGCCGGACGGCGGCGGAAATTTGATTCTGCACATCGAAAACCCGGCTGTTCAGCCGGTACTGCTGTACTGCGGCAATAATTTTCCGGAAAACGCCCGGGTCTACTGCAACAATCAGCTGCTCAATGTGTACGATGACCGGCTGGTACGGGGGATTATTGATTTGGGCGAACAGCCTGCCGGCACTATTGAGGTTAGGATCTCCCTTTGGCAGGACGGTTTGTGGTTCAATGGATTATGTGCCTGTTCGCTGGACACCGGCCGATACGACGAGTGGGTCGGGCGGATGCAGAGCAGTGCAGCCGAGGCACTCACGGTGGAGGGAACACGGGTGCAGGGGAGTGTCGATGCGCCGCGAGACGGGATGCTGTTTACCTCCATTCCCTGCGACAGCGGCTGGCGGGTGTATGTCGATGGTGAACGGGTGAAAACATCCGCTGCGGCGGGGGCGTTTATTGCGGTGCCGGTTTCGGCGGGCATGCATACCTTCCGGTTGGAATTTACGCCGCGCGGACTGCGCGCCGGCATGGCTGTTTCGGCGATTACCTTGTTCGGACTGTGTACAGCGGCTCTGCTCAGAAAAAGGAAAATGGCTGCGCCAAGCAGGAAATAATAAAAAAGGCCGGGAACGGAGAAAATCTCCGTTCCCGGCCTTTTTTATGCTGTCAATTTTTTATCAAACGCAGATCCTCACGGGTGACGCAGCCGAGCGCGGACAGCAGCACGGCGTAAACGATCACGGCCAGCGCTGCACTTATACAGGTCAGCGGCAGTCCCTGCAAAGGCAGGAATCGGGTACACAGCATCGACAGGGCGCCGGCAGTCGCCATGGCCAGTCCGGGCTTGAAAATCCACTGTCCCCATTGGATATGCACGCCGGTGACCTTGAGTAGCCGGCGGATGTTCAGCCCGGCGGTCAGCAGATTGCTGACCACCATTACAAACAAAAAGCCCTCCATGCCGCGCAGCGGGACGATGACGAAGATCAGGATAATGCGCACGATGGAATCCAATACGCTGTACCGCAGCGAACTGCCCTGTTCGTTCATCCCCTTAAGGATGCCGTCGACTACACTTTCCACGTACATGGCCGGCATCAGCGGAGCGAGAACCAGCATGAAGAAGCCGACTTCCTCGCTCTGATAGACCAGCATGCCGATTTCCCGGGAAAACAGCAGGAAAATGCCGCTGATCAGAATGGACAGCGTGAGGGTGATATGCAGCGTATGGTTGACCATGCGCTCCACCTTGGCTGTTTTGTTTAGTGTGTGGGCCTCGGAGATTTCCGGGATCAGCAGAGTAGAGAGGGTAGAGAGAAAGGAGGAGGGGAAAAACAGCAGCGGCATCGCCATCCCCTTGAGCATACCAAACTGGGACAGGGAAAGCGTTTTTGAGCCTGTATAGTCCGTCAGCTTGTCAGGGACGAGTATGTTTTCGATGGTGCGCAGCACCGTATTCAGGTATCGGCCCGCGGTGATCGGCGCGGCAATGGACATCAGCCGGCGAAATACGCCTCTGACAAGACGTGGCGGCCGCTGGGTGTGGTTTTCCAGCCGCCGGCGATCCCGGAAGTAGCCGATGGCCATGTACAGGCAGGAGGCGAATTCCGCGAGCGTATCGCCGATCATCACCGCAGCGCACGCATAAGCAATCCCCATAGCGGAAAAACGGTCGATGAGGAACATCACGATGCCGATGCGCACCAGCTGCTCGACAATCTGGGCGTTGGAGGAGCAGGAAACCTTGCGCCGGGCCATGAAATAGCCTCGCAGGCAGGAGGATATCCCCATGCACGGCAGACTCGGACACAGAATTTTCAGCGCTGGCGCCGCGCGCATATCCTTGATCCAGTACTGGCTGATCGGGTCGGCCAGAAAATAGATCAGCAGCATCGAAGCGGTGCCGATGAGCACACTGATCAGCATGGCGCGGCGCAGGATATGCAGCACGGATTTCTTGGTGCCGCAGACGAGTTCGTCGGTAATCATCCGGGTGACGGCGGTGGAAATGCCAGCCGTCGCAAAGGTGGAACCCAAGACATAGATGGAAAAGATCAGCTGATACAGGCCCATGCCCTCGGCGCCGATTTTGTTGGACATGTAGATGCGGAAAAAGATTCCGATCGTGCGCAGTATCAGGGCGGTAATCGTCATGATTGCCGCATTTTTAATAAAGGTCTTGTGCTTCACCGGCACCATCTCCCGCTTTTACAGATAGTCCATATATACGACGGCCAGTCCCGGGAATATGCCTCGGAGTTTGTAAGCAGGCGTGCCCTTCGCGCATATACTGGACTATGTGGGCGCTGTTGTCGCCTAAAACCAAGGAAAGGCAGGGAGTATTATGGCAAGAACGTATCTGCAGGTCAGTTCCGTCACGAATGCGATGCGCGGGAAGACGCTGCTGGAAAGAAACGGCATCCGTGCCTCGGTCAGCCGTACTCTGGAAGAGGACGGTTCAAATGGCTGCGGCTACAGCGTCGTGGTCTGGTCGGATCCCGAGCGGTCGGCGCAGATTCTGCGCGGCGCGGGTATCCGCGTGCGCGGCATGAAACAGGGGCCGGATTGGATATGATTTATCTGGATAATGCGGCGACTACCTGGCCGAAGCCGCCGGCCGTCGTGCACGCTATGCAGCAGGCAATGGAACAATTCGGAGCAAATCCCGGCCGCGGCGGCCACGCAATGAGCCTGCGCGCTTCAGAAGAGGTGTACCGGTGCCGTGAGGCCGCTGCACGGCTCTTTCATTTGGATAACCCGGAAAATGTAATTTTCACCATGAACTGTACCATGTCCCTGAATATTGTGCTCAAAGGCATACTCGCATCTGGAGGACGAGCTGTCGTCTCCAGCCTGGAGCATAACGCGGTGATGCGGCCGCTGGAGACGATGGGAGGGGGCGTTCCCCTTTATGACGTTGCACGTGTGGTTCCGTCGAACGATGCGGCAACGGTGGAGGCGTTTGAACGATGCATCACGCCGCAGACCCGTGTGATTGTCTGCACACATGCCTCTAACGTGTTCGGCGTACGCCTGCCGATTCGTCAGATCGGCGAGCTGGCAGTAAAATATCATCTCCCGTTTGTTGTGGACGCGGCACAGTCAGCGGGAATTCTGCCCATCGATATGCAGGCGGATCATATCGATTTTCTCTGCATGCCCGGACATAAGGGGCTGTATGGGCCGATGGGAACCGGCCTGCTGCTGTGCAGTGGGCGGTATCCGCTGCCGTCATTCATCGAGGGAGGGACCGGAAGCCAATCCATTCAGCTGATGCAGCCGGAAGAACTGCCCGAACATCTCGAAAGCGGAACACTCAACCTTCCGGGAATCTGTGGGCTGCGTGCCGGAATGGAAACCATTGAAAAGAAGGGGCTGGAGACCATCCGTCGCCATGAAGTACAGCTGGTATCCCGTATCTATACCCAGCTGAAAAGCTGTCCGGGTGTCCGGCTGTACACCACCCCGCAGCTTCTGCAAACGGCTTCACCAGTACTGTCATTCAATATTGGCGGTTATACCAGCGAAGAAGTGGCCGCAAAGCTGGATCGTCATGGTATTGCGGTGCGTGCCCGTCTGCATTGTGCCCCCTGTGCGCATCAGCAGTTCGGCACGCTGCCCGACGGTACTGTGCGCGCGGCACCATCCATGTTCACCACACCGCAGGCGGCGGATCAGCTCTGCACTGTGGTGCGAAAGCTGGCGCAGGAACGCCGCCGGCCGTAAAACAGCATCCGCTGTCGAAAAAGGACGAAAGCATACGCTTTCGTCCTTTTTCTGCCGTTTATATACGATTCTCAAATTTTGTCACGGTTTCCGGGGAAAAAAGCATTGCAATAATCCTTTTCTATGGTAAAATAAAGTGATAGCATATGTTTTTTCTGTGCACAGGTTGCGTTTTTGCGCGGCAAGATTTCCTGCGGAAGGAAGACGTAAAATGGCGGCTTTTTTTCAAGAACTGTGGAGCAATATTGTCGGCTTTTTCGGCTGGTTTGTTTCCTCGTTCCGGTTTTCGGATGTTCTGGACATCCTGTTGGTGGCCTTTGCCATTTATAGTATAATTAAGCTGGTCCGCGATTCCCGTGCGGAGCAGCTTATTAAGGGTATCCTCGTACTGGCGCTGGCTTATGCGGTGGCGTATTTCCTGCAGCTGACCACTACGCTGTACCTGCTGCAGATGCTCATCAATAACGGCCTTTTGGTTGTCGTTATCATCTTTCAGCCGGAAATCCGCCGTGCGCTGGAGCAGGCGGGACATTCCCGGCTGGGCGGCGCGTTGAGCGTTTTCGGCATGAGCAACGAGGAAGAGCAGGAGAACATCAAGCGCTGGCAGCAGACCATTTCGGCAGTGATTGCCGCCGTAGAAACCCTTCAGCGGCAGAAAATGGGCGCTCTTATCGTTTTCGAGCGTACCACAAAGCTGGGGGAAATCGTCCGCTCCGGTACGGTGATCAATGCCCAGCCGACGGCTGAGCTGATCGGCAATATCTTTTTCAACAAGGCCCCCCTGCATGACGGCGCCATGATCATCCGCGATGGTATGGTGCATGCGGCTGGCTGTATTCTGCCGCTGACGGAAAATCTGGCGATCAGCCGCGAACTGGGCACACGTCATCGTGCGGGAGTCGGTATCAGTGAAAATTCCGATGCTATGGTGGTCATTCTGTCGGAGGAAACCGGCACCGTTTCGATGGCGGTGGGCGGAGAGCTCAAGCGCAATTTCAGTTCGGAGGCACTGCGTGTTGCACTGGAAAACGGCATTCTTTGGGACCGCGCCAGGCAGGGAAAAGGGGATAAGGAGAAAAAAGGGCCGTTCCGGAGGTGGAGATCGAAATGATGAAGGGAAAGATTTCACTGCACCGCTGGCTGCATAATGACAAGATCATGATTGTGTTTTCACTCGTGGCGGCGATTGTCATATGGTGGATCGTAGCCTCCGGCCCAAATAACATTACTACACAGGAAATTGATATCACTGTGCCGATTACACTGAGCAACAGTCTGGCGCAGGAGAATAACCTGCGGGTCATCGGCAACGAAACGGAAGTTAAAGTGCGGGTAACCGTGCAGGGTGCCCGGTGGGTGGTCGGCCAGCTGAAAGAACTGGAAAACATTCAGGTGCGCGCTAACACCAGTAATATTATCAACCCTGGCTATCACGAAGTGGATTTGACAGCCACCAGCGTGGATAACGGCAATTACGAAATCATCAGTTGGGAACCGCAGCGCATTACGGTGTACTGTGATACCTGGCAGAAGGCGGAGTTCGCCGTTTCGGCGGATATTTCTGCTGTTACGCTGGCTAAGGAACAGGCCGATAAACGGTATCAGCTGGGCGAAGCCCGTTTTGATACCGAGGTGCTGCCCGACGGTCTTGTCACGGTGGAAGGCCCAAAAACAGAAATCAGCCAGATCGCTTCGGTGGTTGCGGTGGTACCGGAAAAAACCATTGCAGAAACCACCATATTTAACGATGTCGTACTAAAAGCCTATGACAGTAACGGCAATGAAGTTGGAGTACACTGCAAATTCAGTGCTACGATGGTCAACATTACCGTTCCGGTACAGGAATACCGTGAGGTGGATATCCAGTATTCGGTCGCCAATATTCCGGAGGCGTTTAAGGGCGTCGCTAATTTTATCACCGTATCTCCGCAGACGGTCGGTCTGCTGGGAACCCCCAGTGCTGTACAGGAATTTGCCGCCTCACTGCAGACTTTTGTTGTAGATTTTGACAATCTCGATCTGGACGCGCTGCTGGAATCCAACGGTCAGATCCGGATCCCTCTGAATCCACCGGAGAGCGTAAAGATTCTGGGGGATGCAAAGGAACTTGTGATCACCCTGAATCTGGACGGGCTGTCTTCTAAAAAAATGGATCTTACCCTCAACGGAAGCAACGTAACCATTTTGAATCCGCCGCCTGGAAAAATGCCTACGTATTCCCGCATCAAGCTCACCGGGATTACCCTTGTCGGTTCCACGTCATCGATTAACCGTATAGAAGAATCCGACCTCGAGCTGGTGATCGATATGGCGGGGGCGAAAATCGACGGTCCCACGCCTTTTCAGGCACGTATACAGATAGAGGGTTACAGCGATGTGTGGGTGTACTATGGAACAGATCAGCACGGCGTGGATGTTTGGCTCGATAAAGCGTAAAGTGATTCACAGCCGTCCGCTTAAAGGAGTGTCAATACAAGCAGGGCGGACAAAAATAGGCGATATAAAAAATTATAGTTGCATTTTCTGAGAGAGTGTGCTATATTAGTTCTGTTAATGCTGCTTTGTCCGAAAGAGGTGACAGGAATGAAAGAGAATATCCATCCGAAATATGAGCAGACCACGATTACGTGTGCCTGTGGCGAAGTAATTGCAACCGGATCGACGAAAGAGAATATCCGTGTGGAAATCTGCTCCAAGTGCCATCCGTTCTTTACCGGCAAACAGAAGCTGGTGGATACCGGCGGGCGCGTGGATCGCTTCAAGAAGCGCTTCGGTATGACGGACGAGAAATAAGTGTAGTTAGGCTTATAGGAGAGGCAGCGCGGAAGGGCGCTGCCTCTCCTCGTTATCAAAGGTCGATTATAAAGGCGGGGAAAAGCTATGCAGAAGCCTTATAAAACCTTATCGGATATGGCGGAAGATGAATTTGTGGAGCAGCGTTCCCGGTTTATCGGTGCTGTTTCGCCAGCGGCGAATGCGGAGGAGGCAGCAGCCTTTATCCAAAAACGGCGTAAAATGCATCCGGATGCCCGCCACCATGTATTTGCTTATACGCTGCTTGACGGTACCTGCCGCTGTTCCGACGACGGCGAGCCGCAGGGGACCGGCGGCGTTCCGCTGCTGACCGTCCTTCAGGGAAATGAACTGTTCAACGCCGTGGTGGTGGTCACCCGTTATTTTGGCGGAATTTTGCTGGGAACCGGCGGGCTGTCTCGTGCGTATACGCAGGGGGCAAAACTGGCTGTATCCGCCGGACACATTGTGATGATGCAAATGTGTGTGGAGGGGGGACTTTTCTGCAGCTATGCGCAGTATGGCTGGGTACAGCCTTTTATGGCGGAAAGCGGGGCGGAAATTCTGGAAACACAGTATGCGGAAGAAATCCATATCCGTTTTCGTCTGCCCGAAAAAGAGTGGGATATCTGGCAGCACGCTGTTCTGGAAAAAAGTGCCGGAACGCTGGAAGCGTCAGAAGAAGGCCGCGGCTTTTTTCCGTTTTCGGCTGGATGATAAAAATTCGTCCCGAAAAAATTTTGCGGAGAGAAAAAGAGAAATTCTTTTGAGCTTTTGCAGGAAAACCGGACGAAATCTGTATATATAAATAAAACGGTGGGAGGGGCGACGTGCATGCCGGTCAGAGAACGCTGGGAAGAGCTTGAAAAAACCATTTTGTCGCCTCATGCCGCCTTATCTGCAAATACACGCGGCCGGGAACGGCCGGAGAAGCCCTGCGATTACCGGACAGACTATCAGCGTGACCGTGACCGTATCCTGCATTGCAAATCATTCCGGCGCCTCAAGCACAAAACGCAGGTGTTCCTTTCGCCCGAAGGCGACCATTATCGCACACGGCTGACCCATACGCTTGAAGTGTCACAGATTGCCCGCACCGTTGCCCGTGCCCTGCGCCTCAATGAGGATCTTACCGAAGCCATCTCGCTTGGTCATGATCTCGGTCATACCCCGTTCGGCCATGCCGGCGAACGGGCGCTCAACAGCATTATGACCGATGGATTTCGGCATTTTCAGCAGAGTGTCCGGGTTGTGGATTTTCTGGAAAACGACGGACAGGGTTTGAACCTTACATATGAAGTGCGAAATGGCATTCTCTGCCACACCAGCGGAACACCGGCACAGACGCTGGAGGGGCGCATTGTCCGGATTGCCGACCGCGTGGCATACATCAATCACGATATCGATGATGCGATTCGTGCCGGCGTTTTCAAGGAAAGCGATGTGCCGGAGGAGGCGCATCGTCTTCTGGGCGACAGGCGTACCACCCGGATCGACACGCTTGTTAAATCCATTGTTGAAAACAGCGGGGATGATATCCGGCTGGCACCGGATATCGCTGCATGCTTTCAGCGGCTGCATGATTTTATGTATGAAGCGCTGTATCGAAATCCGGTGGCCAAAAGTGAGGAAAGCAAGGTTGACGATCTGATCAAGGGCCTGTTTGCCTATTATCTGAAGCATGTGGACAAGCTTCCGCCGGAATATCTCCCTATTCTCGAACAGGATGGCGCTGAACGGGCAGTGGGTGATTTTATCGCCGGCATGACCGATAATTACGCACTGGAGAGTTATGAAAACCTGTTTATTCCCCGTGGCTGGGGTGTAAAGGATAATCACTTTTCTTAAGCTTGAAGAAAGGAGACCGGTATGCCGCTTCCGGATAGTTTTATTCAGGATTTGCTCGGGCGCAACGATATCGAAGCGGTAGTGTCTTCCTACGTACGCCTAAAACGCACCGGACAGAATCTGGTGGGATTATGTCCATTTCATGGCGAAAAGACGCCTTCTTTTACCGTGTTTCCTTCCACGGCCTCCTTTTACTGTTTCGGATGCGGTGCCGCCGGGGATGTGATTACCTTTATCAAGCGGATTGAAAACCTTGACTATCTGGATGCGGTAAAATTTTTGGCGGATCGCGCCGGTATGAAGATGCCGGATAATCAGGTGAACGATGCGGCTTCGCGTATGCGCATGCGTATTTTGGAGGCGAACCGGGAGGCGGCACGGTTTTATCATCACTACTTATATTCGCCGGAAGGGCGCAAAGGTCTGGAATACTATTACAGCCGCGGGTACACCGATAAAACCATCCGGCATTTTGGCTTGGGTTATGCCTCCGAAGGCTGGGACACTCTGCTGCGCTTTCTGAGGCAGAAGGGGTTTAAAGATGAGGAGCTTACGGCGGCCTTTCTGGCCAAGCGTTCTTCCCGCGGCTCGATGTTCGACATTTTTCACCATCGTGTGATTGTACCGATCATTGACATACGTGGCAATGTGATCGGCTTCGGCGGCCGGATTCTGGACGACTCCAAGCCAAAATATATCAACACCTCCGATACGCTGGTATTTAAAAAGACAAACAATCTATTTGGTTTGAACTTTGCCAAATCGACCGGAAAAAAGCTGATCCTGTGCGAAGGCTATATGGATGTTATTGCACTGCATCAGGCCGGTTTCACAAACGCAGTGGCAGCGCTGGGAACTTCTTTTACCGCAGATCATGCCAGGCTGTTATCCCGGTATGCCGATGAGGTTACGCTGATTTTTGACTCAGACGCTGCCGGGCAGAAGGGGGCTCAGCGGGCAATCGGCCTGATTCGGGAAACCGGAGTGGATATCCGGGTGATTGCTGTACCTAACGGTAAAGATCCGGATGAATTTATCCGCACCAATGGGGCAGAACGCTTTAAGCTGCTGCTGGACCGTGCGGCAAACGATGTTGAGTATCGACTGATGCAAATCGGGTTAAAATATGACCTTGGATCGGCAGACGGCAAGGCAGGCTATTTGCGTGAAGCGGCGGAATTGCTGGCCGGCTTGTCGAATAGTATTGAACGGGACGTTTACGCCGGGAAGCTTTCCAAAGAGTTTTCCGTTTCCAAGGAAGCCATTTTGTCTCAGATACGTTATTTGGTCAGCAGACGACAAAAACAGCAGAAGTCGCGTCAGCTTTCCCAAATTGTAAGGCATTCGGAAGAAGCGGTGAAGCGGGTGAATCCGGAAGCCGAAAAGCACCCACGAGCCGTAAGCGCGGAAGAGGCAATTCTGGGCACGCTGCTTCTGCACCCCGACCGCATTCTGCCGATTTCCCAGGAAATACCAGCTGATTTGTTTGTAACGCCGTTTAACCGGGAACTATATGTTCGTCTGATAGAAAGGCAGACAAAAGGGTTATTGGTCGAACTGGCCTTTTTAGCGGCGGATTACGACGAAGAAAAAATGGCCTATATTACCCGCATGGTTCATGAGGCGCAGGGCAGGAACGGTTCAATGGAAGAACTGCGCAGTTATGGAAAAGTGCTGCGCACCGAACAGTATTTCCGCACACTTAACGATCCGGCAGCATTGCCGGCCGATCAAATTCGTGACATATTGGAAGAACTTCGCAAGCAAAAGACGTAAGTGAGCAGAAGCCGAATACATCATTTCCCGATACAGGAAAGGACGACAGAGATTTATGGCAAAAAAAGATGTTAAGATGACGACCGCGCAAAATGAAGAAGTCATAGCAGCCGCTGTACCCGAAAAGGAATTGCCGATGGACAATGTGGAAGAGAGTTTCGAGGATAATGCAGCAGCCGATGCCGCGATAATGATGCCGCAGGCAAAAAAAGATAAAAAGCAACTGATCCATGATCTTGTGGAAATGGGCCGCGCAAAGGGTAAGCTGACCACGCAGGAAATTCTCGACTCGATGGAGGATCTGGAATTTGATCCCGAACAAATGGATAAGCTCTACGAGATGCTGGAAAACCAGAACATTGAGATTGTGGACGACTTTGCTTCGGAAACTTTCGAAGATCTGGATTTTGTACTGGACGTCCCGGAAGGCGAAGATTCGCAGGCGGTTGGGATCGCTGACGGAGCGGCAATTGATGATCCGGTCAAAGTGTACCTCAAGGAAATCGGCCGTGTGCCGCTGCTCACGCCAGAAGAAGAAATTGAACTGGCTATGCGAATCATCGACGGGGATGAGTATGCCAAAAAACGGCTTTCGGAGGCCAACCTCCGACTGGTGGTCAGCATTGCCAAACGGTATGTCGGCCGCGGCATGCAGTTTTTGGATCTGATCCAGGAAGGCAACCTTGGACTGATCAAAGCGGTGGAAAAATTCGATTATACCAAGGGCTTCAAATTCTCCACCTATGCTACCTGGTGGATACGGCAGGCCATCACCCGGGCGATCGCAGATCAGGCGCGCACCATCCGTATCCCTGTACACATGGTAGAGACAATCAATAAGGTCAAGAAGGTTTCCAGCCAGCTGTTGCATAAAAACGGTCACGAGCCGGTTGCGGAAGAGGTTGCGGCTGAATTGGATATGCCGGTGGACAAGGTTCGCGAAATCATGCGGGTTGCGCAGGAGCCGGTTTCTCTTGAAACGCCGATTGGCGAAGAAGAAGACAGCCATTTGGGGGATTTCATTCCGGACGATGAGGCACCCGCGCCGGCCGATGCCGCTTCGCATACACTGCTGAAAGAGCAGTTGGGGGAGGTCCTTTCCACGCTGACTTCACGTGAAGAAAAGGTGCTTCGTCTCCGATTTGGCCTGGAAGATGGCCGGCCGCGTACATTGGAAGAGGTAGGGAAGGAGTTTGACGTTACGCGAGAGCGCATCCGCCAGATTGAAGCTAAAGCGCTGCGCAAACTGCGTCATCCTAGCCGCAGCAAAAAACTGAAAGATTTTCTGGATTGACCCGAATTTCTGTTTTATGTAAAAGGAGAGCTTCGACCAATGCATATCAATCTGGAATCCGATTACGCTGTTCGTATTGTGTATTGCCTCGCACGTTTTGGGCAAAAGATGGATGCCCAGCGTATAGCCGAGGAGACGGGGGTTTCCCAGCGCTTTACATTGAAAATCATGCGCAAGCTGGTAACCGCCGGGTTAGTAACATCTTTTAAGGGGGCTCACGGTGGATACACGCTTTCCAGGGCACCGGAAGAGGATCACCCTTCGACAGGCGATCGAAGCGGTAGAGGGGCCATATCGTTTCAGCCGTTGTCTGGATGAACACTATGACTGCAACAATCCCAATTCACTTTGCTGTCCATTTCATCATATTTTTGGAGATATCACGCAGATGGTGGTTCAGCGTCTGGATACCATTACTTTTGACCCCAAATGCTTGGAACAGTATGCGGCTGCACAGAAGTGAAATGTTCCATACAGAATGATAGAAAAACATCTTGACAAATTCTGAATTTATGATAAAATAGTGTCCGTTGTCTTGTTCATAGAGGCATGAAAAATACCTTTATGTTATCTGGGCCTTTAGCTCAGCTGGTCAGAGCAACCGGCTCATAACCGGTTGGTCCCGGGTTCGAATCCCTGAAGGCCCACCAAATGGGTGCAACGGACGAAGCCAGCTGTTGCTCTTCGTCCGTTGCCCAACAAGATAACAGGATATTTAGGGGCATAGCTCAGTTGGTAGAGCAGCGGTCTCCAAAACCGCGTGCCGTGGGTTCAAATCCTACTGCCCCTGCCAGTGTGGAAACCTGTCGAGAAAGCGATAATTGCTTTATCGGCAGGTTTTTGCTATTATACTATATAGGTAAAACATAAAAAAGTATAAGGAGGAGGTAACAAATTTGCAAAAATTGAACCATCCGGTGGAAAAGTACATTGAGACGATCCTTTATAATGATGTTGAGTTCGAAGTGGTTGAACGCCCCGAAGTTTTATGGGTCGGCTGTATTGATTACGCAAGAAACAACACGGACGAATCCGATATTGGAGCGACGCTGGAGCGTTATCAAAAGTTGATCGAAATTCCAAAGAAAGAATTGATTAATCCGGACTGGAGTGCCGCACTTTCAATTAATTATTGCGTCGACAAGCCGTGCGGTATCATGTTTGCCCAAGAAACATATTCGGATAAGCAGGACAAACGATATGACCTATTTACACAGCCAGGCGGTTTGTGGCTACGTATACGCAACGATAGAAACGCAGCCGCACTTCTAGGTAAAGAAAGCGCAGAGGTTCATGAATATTTTTCGGATGAACGGAAAATATTGCGCACCGTCGCTGAAGCGAACCACTATCAGCAGAATTTTGAAGTTTGTGTTGAGGTGGAATATAATTGTCACGCTGAATACCCCACCCCGCCCTACACAGCCTATGCCTATATTCCCATTATAAAAGCGTAAGGAGAAGCACCTGTTTATGAGGGTTCAAGCCTGTTACAATAAATTTTGGCGATCTTTTTTGTAGCGCCTTTACACGAGAAAACGGCTCAACCATGCGAGTTGGGCCGTTTTCTCTGTGCTTTTTTGTGGGAGGCGCGTGGTCTGCTTTACCCGGCTTGCTACGCTGAATTTGTGTCAAAGGTTGTGTCTGCTGCCAACGGTTTGCAACGATTCCGTCTGCTACATCATCAATAAAGCATCATTCGGCAGCGGTGCTTCCGGTGGATTTGCCTTTTCTTTGTTTACTGCATCGCAAACTTTGACCGCCCAGGTTTTTACCTGGGCGGTCGTTTTCGTTACATCTCAAAGCCTTCGGTGATACTACTGAGTCTTGCCATGTCCTTTTTTACATAGTAAAGTTTTCTTTGATCCTTCTTTTCCTATTATAAACGGTCAGTGTGATAATAGCACCACCGCTGATAAACAGAATTGCGGTCCACAACCGAAGATTGGTGGTATCGATACCTGTGGGAACCGCTTGGTCTGCCTTAGCAATGGTGAACGCAACCGTTTTTTCTGCCGGCAACTTGTAGTTGCCGGCCTTTTTGCCTTCGATACCGTCAACGATCGCAATATAAGCCGTATCGGAAGCATTGGTCTGTGCGCCGCTTACAACAAGGGTGATTTGGTCACCGTTCACAGTGCCTGTTGCCGTCGCAGTGGGTTTCTGTGCCGAACCGTTATCGATAAGGTTTGTGTTGCTCCACCGAATGCCGATTTCTTTCGGAACAACGGCAAGCGTACCGTCTACAAAGGTAATATCGTAGTTCGGGTTAGCGTCTGCGGCTTGGGATACCGTGATGGTATACTCACCGACGTTCTCACCGTTTGCACGGGAAATACAGATATCTGTCAAAGTATCGTTTGGCTTAACGGTTCCTTCGGTAACGCTCCAGGTGAGCAAAGTATCGTTCTCGCCATAGGTCTTTGTCTTGTTGTCAGCTGTAACAGTGATCTCCGCTTTTGCCATCGTCACCGTAATGCAGGCGGGAGCTACATTGTTGTAATTTGTACCGCCAACCACCTTGTACCACACATAATAAGTGCCGGCCGCTTGGCCCTCGGGGATAACGGTGCTCCAGCCGCTTGTGGGCGCGGCGACGGCAGAGACACCGATCGCATACTGCATGGTGCCGCCCGTAGTGGAACCCGCATTTACAAGTGCTTTTGCGCCGCCGTCATAAACAAGATTTTCCTTAGCCGTGGGCGGTGTCAAAACTACGGTTGCCGCCGTAATGTCATACGGGAGCATGGCAGTTTTGTTATTCTTGGCGATGCTGGCTGTCACGGAGCCGACATTGACGTTGCCGTGGCTGCTGTAAGCAACGGTAAGCACGCCGCCATTCCATCCGTTTGTATAAGAAACGGTGGCTTCTTTGGCAGTGCCGTCATAGGTGCGATTCTCAGGAGCAACAAGGGTGGCGCTTGCGCTATGCCCGCACTCGCCTGCACAGGTCTCGGTAATAACAGAGCCATCAGCGGAATAGATATATTCATGCGGCGCCAAATCGCCGAAGAAGGTAGTGGTACCTACTGCTCCGCAGGCGCAGGAGTAATAATACTTCGCCCTTTCGGTGCAGGAACCCGCCGAAACCAGATACCGTTCAGTCATCACCTTTTGATTGAAGGTATGGGAGATTGCTCTGGTGTAACTGCAGGTATTACAGGAGGGGTCGCAGGCATTATCAAAATCGTGGGCAGCGAACCCGTTTTTATCCTTATTGGCCGAAACCGTGCAGTTTGCATTCTTGCAATCGTGCCAATGATTTATTTCATCATAGCTCCAATCGGTAGCCCAATCATGGGACAACTCAGGATTCAGCTCGGTGACAGCGCCCGTAATTCTGCCGTCCGTGATGGTGATGGTGCGGCGCACCTTTTCGGAAACGGCGCCCTTGCCGTTGACTACCCAAAAATCGAGATGATAGGTGTCGTCTGCCCAAGAAGAGGTGTCAATAACCCCGGTGATGTTCTTTTCGGTCACGCCATCGGCGATAACGCCGCCCAGCAAAACCCCATCGCCGCCATTGACCGAATAAAAAAGCTTATCGGTAACGCCCGCCTCGTCTTTGACCTTGGCGGTAACATTGATTTTACGGTTATTCTGCGTGGCGTCGGTGGTAACAGTGAGGTTAACGGCAGGATCGCCCCATTGGGGAGGCTCTGCCTCGAAACCGACGTTGATCACCCAGGAGAACTCCTTGCTTTCGCCTGCGGCGAGCGCAATGTTCTGCCACGAGAATGCAATACCCGAGTCGACATTATTCAGCTTGATGTAATTACCGCTTTCGTCCTTCTCATAATTATTTTTATAGCTGCTGCTAACCGTTTCATCGGAGATGGTCATAAAAGCATTTTTATCGCGATTGCCGTAGTAACCGAACCAGTAAGTATCGGCATCGATAACGCCGCCCGTGCCTGCAAAATACAGGTTGAGCTGTGCGCCGCGAGATGTGCAACCGGTTTTATTCTCTGTGTGGTCATCGATCATTCTGAAGCCGATGGCATTGCCGTCGCCGTCCTGGATGATTTCAATCGCGGCGTTGTCGTTATCGCCGATCTGTATATCGGAATGGACAGCCAGTTTACCTTCCGTGATAGCAGTGCCGCCGTTGTTGGTTATGGTGTACAGCACCTTGACATAAGAGCCGCCATTGATAATCGTGGGCGTTACGGTTACGGCAGCGCCGTCAAGACCTGATGTTTTTATTTGGTATTGTTTTGTGGTGTCATACGAGGTCTTGATCCAATTCCCGTCATAGATCGCCTTCACATCAACGGCGCTGTCGTCATAGCTTTTGAACGTCATCCAGCCGTTTTCATCGGTAGTATAGCCATACGGAACCGTCATCGTCAGGTCAATGCAGTTTTCCACCGTTCCGCCGTCATTGCTGCCGACAATGCCGCTGAAATCGCTTTTTGCGCTGACAAAACCGGTCACCGTGAGGTTACGAATAGATCCATTTTTTTCGAGATAGCGAAACAGACCCACATCTTGCCGATCATCCCTGTAATACAGATTGGAAATCGTATGTCCGTCGCCGTCAAACTGTGCGAAGAACCCACCTTCACCAATCGGCGTCCAATTTCCCTTCGTTTCACTGCAAACGGAGGACAGGTTGATATCCGCCGTCAACCGGTAATAAACCGCAGCGTCATTGTAACACTTAGAAGGGTTGCGTGCAATTTGCTCCAGGCCTAAAAGGTCCTCGGCGTTTTGGATAAGATACGGCGAATCTGCTGTACCGTCTCCCTCAAAAGGATACTTGGGCAGAATATCCGCCTTAAATTCAACGGGGCTGTCCGCTAAGACGGCGTCATATATTTCGTCCCACTCAGTCCACCCGGCTACGCGCCAAAACCAGCCGGCAAGGAGGTACCCTTCCTTTTCATAGTCCGGCAAGTCGCTGATCGTACTGCCGTAATGCACCGTTGCAGGATAGTTTGCGCCGCTCAGTACGGTCGTTCCATCCTCAGCATACCAAGTAGCCGCTATTGGCTCGCCTTCGAGCTTTAACACGCCGCTGTCACTATCATAAACAAGAGAGTACTTGGTGAAATAGTTATGTAATGCAAAGCGATCCTTGTTATCCTCAGTCACATGAGAAACCATGATATCATTGTGGTAATGATAGTCGCAATCGTAATCTGCCAGCGTGAGCGTTGCACCGCTGTAAGGAATCGCCGGCTACGATCCGTTGTCCGCATACAATTCGCCGCCGAAAATATCCGCCTCGCCGCCGGATATGGCAGGCGTACCAGACAGATATACCTTGATATCAGGGACATCATTGTAAATACCACAGTAGCTTCCCGTAACGCTGCCGCCGTTTATAAAAACCTTGATGTTAAAGTCGCTGGTATAGATACCATACTCGCAGCTATCGCTTCCGATGGCACCGCCGTTGATCGTAACGGTAGTATTGCTATAATTCACATAGATTGCATCAGTGTCGCCGCTGATCCTGCCCGTGCCCACACAGTCATCAACGGTAAGCGACTTACCGCTTTCGTAGAACTTGATACCTTTTGAATCGTCGGCATTGACTGAAAAGCCATTGAGACAAAGCGACACATTGCCGTTGACGGACAGAGTGGCCGTAATATCCCCAGTAAGATAGTAGTTGCCGTCCGACAGACGGTTGTTGGCCTGCTCAACACCGTCGATCATGATATAGGTCGTGCCCATCGAGAGCGCCTTGCAGCCCGTATGGGTGGTATGATCCATACCTGTGTCGGCGAATGCCGTCATCGGTATAACCGACAGCATCATCGTTACTGCTGCCAGAAGCGCAATCCCACGTTTCGATTTCCTTTTCGTATATTTGCCAGCGCTTTTGATCAATAGAATTACTTTTTCCCAAGTTTTCACAATTACAAACCCCTTTCCGGAAGTTAACCGACAGGATCCCTTAAAAGATTTATCTATCTGAAAATAATCCAATTCATTATATCAAAAAATGATTGATTACACAATGGTTTTAAAAAATTTAGCTCCCCCTTAAACCATTAAGAGTTAACCTACAGACACCAGAACACTCCTCGAATGGCAGCTTGTTCGGGGAGTGTTTTTACGACTATATTTCATCTCATAGTTATTTCTCCTATCATCAAATACTTCCCTTTGGTTTCAGAACGGCTCAATGGCGCGAATATTTCGCTGTTATGGGCTCTGCTCCAAAACCGCATGCCGGGGGTTCAAGTCCTTCGCCCTGCCAAACGTCTTGCGGTGCAAGCCGCGAAAAAGCCCCTCAAATCCTTGGAATCAAGGATTTGAGGGGCTTTTTATTCTTTCCTGTCCGCAAAATGATTTTCTGCTTTTTTCTGAAAAATCCACTCATTACGCTTTTATTACAAAGTATGCAGCGCATCAATCGGCTGTAGCCGGGACGCCTTGGCTGCCGGATAACCACCAAATAATACGCCGATCACAGCGCAGAAAGCAATAGCGGCGATGCCGACTCTCCAATTCATCCCTACAGATGTAGCAGAAATAAGACTGTAGATTTCCACTGTGCCGAAGGATAAGAGTAATCCGATGAGCCCTCCGAGCACAGAAAGGATACAGGCTTCACAGAGAAACTGGAGCATAATGTGCTTCCTCTTGGCGCCGACCGCCTTGCGGATGCCGATTTCCCGAGTGCGCTCCGTCACGGATACCAGCATTATATTCATAATACCGATACCTCCGACAAGAAGGGAAATGGCGGCGATCCCTGCGAGGAGCAGGGACATGGTGCCCCGAACATCGTCCATTGTATCAAGCACATCCGACTGATTGCTGACATCATAGGAATCTTCATCGCGCGTGGCTTGCAAAAGGAACATCTTTACACTGCTGATTGCGGCGTTGACTGTGCTTTCACTTGTCGCTTTGACGTAAAAACTGTTTACACTTGTCTGCCCGGTCATACGGGAAGCGGTTGTATAGGGAATGAGTATTTTGTTATCATCCGACCCTGCAAGGCTGGAGCCCTGTTCTTCCAGCACGCCTACTACCTTGTAAATACTGTCGCCAATGATGATGGTTCCGTTTACGGCGTCCCAAGTACCAAACAAGTCGGTTGCAACTCCCGTACCGATAACACAGATGTTTGTGTTCCATTCAATATCCGATTCCACGATTTTTCGGCCGCGCTGAATATCGATGTCCTGCACATCAAAATAAGACGGAGTGATACCAACAATCGAGTAGTTGCCGGTATTGCTGTTCTTTTTTACGGTTTTGCTTGTGGAAATAACAGGGGCCACGCTGCTGATTGTGGGATAGGAAGCAAGGCTTTCCACATCGTCGGCTGAAACAGAAACATCTTCACTGGATATGGTCGCCGCAATCTGCTGTGATCCCATGCTGGAAATACTATCCGTGATGCCGCTTGCCGCCCCCTGCGTAATGGAAACAAGGATAACGACCGCCATAACGCCGATAATGATACCGAGCATTGTCAGGAAAGAACGCATTTTATTATTGTAAATTCCTTTTAGGGAGAGCTTTATGATTTTCCAAGTCATACGGCGGCCTCCTTATCGCTGAGCCTTCCGTCGCGAACGTAGACCTTGCGTTCTGCCTGATTTGCCACATTGATGTCATGGGTAATCAGTACAATGGTGTTCCCGGCCTTCCACAAATTCTGAATAATGTCCATGATTTCTTTGCCGGAGGTGGAATCCAGGTTGCCGGTTGGCTCGTCTGCCAGAATGATGGAGGGTTCGCTTGCCAGAACTCGGGCAATGGCAACGCGCTGCTGCTGGCCGCCGGAAAGCTGGGAGGGCTTATGCTGCATACGTTCTTCCAAGCCTACCTGTTTGAGTGTCTTCATGACTCTTTCGTGACGCTCTGTGGACGAGATTTTCCGATACAGAAGCGGCATTTCCACATTTTCATAAGCTGTCAAATCCGGAAGCAGGTTGAACTGCTGAAAGATAAAGCCGATCTTTATGCCGCGGATTTCACTCAGCTGATCTTCCGTGCAGTTGTCTACATATTCTCCGTCAAGGATATAATCTCCGCTGTCGGGAATGTCCAAGCAACCAATGATATTCATTAGCGTCGATTTTCCGCTGCCGGAAGGGCCTAGAATCGATACAAATTCATGGGGCTTCACATGAAGGTTGACATCCTGCAAAACAGGTACGTCAATTTCACCAAGGGTATAGGATTTGTAGATGTGCTTGAGCTTTATCATAACCATTCCCCCTAATTGCCCATCCCCGGGAAGCCCCCGCCGCCCTGTGGAAATTGGCTGGGATCAAAGTTTTCAAAATCAAAATCGCCGAAGTCCATTCCGCCAGGGAATCCGCCCATACCTCCGAATCCGCCGCTTTCACCTTCATTATCAGAACCCGTAAGGGTAGAGGTGATTTGGGTAATAACAATCAAATCGCCTTCGGCCAGTTCATCGCTTTCAATTATTATGTAGCTGCCATCCGACATACCGGTTTCAACCGTAACTTTTGTCAGATCATTGAGATCAATCTCCTCTTCTTCATAGGACGTGCCCAGGTCAGCACCGGAAGGAGCAAGATAGACATAGTTATCGTCACCGGAGGTGCCGACTGCGTCTACGGGAACAAGCAGGCCGTCACCGGAGGTGCCGACTGCGTCTACGGGAACAAGCAGGCCGTCACCGCTGTCCTCGATAACAATTTCGGCGGATGCACTCATGCCGGGATATACACCCTTAACATAATCAACGGTTGCTGTGATTTGATATGCGGTCGTGCCGCCGCTTGTAGAGCCGTTGTAGGAAATTGCTGTAACCGAACCGGTGTAATCCCCGTCAACTGCATCGATGGTAAAGGAAACTTCCTGCGCCAATGCGATAGAAGAGATATTCAATTCATCAACAGCAATTCCCATCGTAAAGCCGTCTTTCCCCATAACCATAGCAACAGAGCCGCCTGCAGCAACCTCGTCGCCGGATTTGACAGGAAATTCAATTAAAATGCCGTCGCAAGGAGTGGTAATTTCTTCTTCTCCGTTGTCACTCGTAACTACGGCAAGGACATCGCCTTCAGCGACCTCATCTCCTACGGCAAAGTTGACAGACGAAATCTCGCCCGCATAAGTAGAAGTAAGGGTTTCCTGCGTAACAGGGGTCAGCGTTCCACTGCCGCCGATGGTAGTCGATACGTTGCCATAGGTAACCTTTTCCACCTGATAGGTGGTGATTCTTGTAGCAGATGCCTTATTTAATAGTTTTGGTAATATAATAACGGCGGCAATGACGACGGCAAGAATTATGGCAGTGATTACAATCGGTTTTGTATATTTGAAACCTGCCTTTTTTGCGGCGGCCTTTTGGTTATATTTGGCAGTTGCTTTCATATTTTTTGGTTCCTTTCCGGTGTTTGATAGAGTGGGGGACTTCCCTTGCTGCCGCATCATAAGCATATAATCGTGTTCCAGGGCGGCAATTAAAGCTGGCGGAATATTTATAATTTCAAACGGTTTCCCGTCAGGGCTTTTAAACAGCGTCGACAAGTACACGGAATCGTGCAGCCCCATTTTTTTGATTTCAGGAGCATCCTGCGCCTTTGAAGATATCGACGAAATTCTCTTCTTAGTCTCGTCAAACGATATGCCCATGAGTTGCGATATGGATGCTGTATTTAATCCTCCAAATGTGGTAAGCAGATAGATATACCGTTCCTCATAAGCCAGTTGCTTAATCCCTTTGATAAAAGCGGCATATTTTGGGGAAACGGAAGGGATGGGGAGGGATTCGTAGTCTTCATCGCTTTCAATTCCTTGAGACGCCATTTTAAAAATTTCAGTCGAGGTTAAAGTCGTAAAGCTGTCTTTTGGAATGTCCGGAGATTTCACAACAACCCGTTCCATTGCCTTTTTCCATCCAATCAATAACAGCGGGGCTGCTTTGCTTACGTCCTGCGTGATGTGATAGCAGACAAACCACATCCGGCGAAGTTCCATCGAATAGAGTTCGCGGAATGCTTTGACATTGCCTCGTCTCAATCGGTAATACTGGTTGTAGTCCATCTACTTGCACAGCCTTTCTGATGGATTTCTTCTTTCACGATTCATCCTCCATTCTTTATAATGATACAATGCACTGATAACATATAGCATAGCTGGCCATACTAAAGCGGCGCTAAAGATAAATGTAAACTCTTTGTAAAGCAGTCATGTTCTTTTCGTCTCCCTGCGAGTGAAATTCGAATCAAAATAAAGCAAGAAACCCGCGAACAACTCGCGGGTTTCTTGCTTTTCTGCTTTCTCTCTTTATTTCAGCGTAACTTTAAATCCTATATGCGCCGAATCCTTTTTATACACAACGATATCGCCCTTATGCCTTCTTGCAATCCCCTTGGCAATCGAAAGCCCTACACCAAAACCGCCGTTAAACGTTCTGGCTTTATCCGCCCGATAAAATCGATCAAAGAATCGGTTCAGTTCTTCTTTCTCCACGTTCCTATACGAGTTTTCGACGGTTATGATCGGATATCGCCCTTTTGCATAAATGCTCACTTGGATAATGCCGTTCAAATCGCAGTATTTGATGGCATTATCCAAAAGGATACACAACAGCCTGCAAATCAGTTCCTCATCGCCGTGATACCAGATAGATGGTTCAATAGCAGTCGTTAGATTTTTATGTTTTTCAGCTGCAAGGCCCGCAAATTCCGAAATCGTATCCGATGCCATCTCGCTCAAATTAAATTCTGCCATCGTAAAATTCGCAGTGTCCTCATCCATCCGCGAAAGAGTTACAAGCTGATTGACAAGTGCTCCCATCCGCTCACCTTCGCTGCGGATGTCATCGAGCCATTCATTTTTGCCAATTTCCGATTCTACAATGTCTACGTTAGAAAGAATTAAGGTGAGCGGCGTTTTTAATTCGTGGTTGGCATCGGTTACAAACTGTTTTTGCTTCTCATAGCTTTCGGCGGCAGGCTTTACCGCTTTTTTTGAAATTACGAGGATGAGCAAAAGAATAAGAATCAAACTTCCAGCCAAAACGAAGAAGACGGTATAAAGCAAGCGATTCGTCATCGCTTTATTCGTTTCGCCATTGACAAAAACCACTAACCGTCCGTATTCGGTTTCCGATACTTTATATCGGTAATCGGATATCCATCCTCTTTCTTTTCCTATATCCAAGGCTCTTTTCGCATAATCCATCGCATCGTATTTGGAAACAGAAGATATATGCTCGATATTTTCCTGAAGAATATTGCCGTTGCCGTCCACCCATATAGTGAAAAAACGGGTGCTGAATCGCGTTTCGGGCGTTAAAAATTGATTTTGCGGAAAACCGCCAGGCGGAGCAGGATTTTCCTCTCTATCGAAATCCGGGAATATGCCGTCATTCATGGCAATCACATCTGCCAGCATATCCAAAGAATGATTCAGCTGCGACCTGCTGATAAAATAAATACCTCCAAAAATCAAGGCAAATACGATACCAACGCAAACAGCGGTAATGATAACGAATTTTTTTCGCAGTCTATAAATCATGCCCTATCCTCCAGAATATAGCCTGCATTACGGACGAAACGAATTTCAATCGGCGCGTTTATAGCTCCTATTTTTTTGCGAAGGTTAGAGATATGCACCCACACTACGCTGGTATCTACATTTGTATCCCATCCCCATATATGCGTCATGAATTGCTCGGTAGATATAATCGTATGTGGCTGCATCATCATCATTTCCGCTATCTGAAATTCTTTTCCGCTGAGCGTTTGCGTGCCGCCATTATAGCACAGCTCATAAGTAGAGCGATTGAGGATAACATCCTTGTAAGCCAGAAGGTCTGGTACATAGTTATCTTTCCGGCGCAGCATAGCACGGACACGGGCAAGCAGTTCCGATGTGGAAAAAGGCTTTGACAGATAGTCGTCGGCCCCGGCGTCTAAACCTTCTACCCGCTGTGACACTTCGGTACGGGCAGTAAGAAACAACGCAGGCGTTGTCACGTTTTCTTTTCGCAGTCGTTTCAGCACTTCAATACCATCAAGCCCAGGCATCATAATATCCAGTATAAGGCCGTCATACTCGTCAGAGAAGGCGTAATGCAAAGCATCTTTACCATTATCAACGGCATCCACCACAAATTTATTCGTTTCAAAAATGTGTTTTAGAGATTTTAGTAGTTTTGGATCATCTTCTGCTAACAACAAACGCATGATACCCCTCCAACAATTACAATGCCTTTTAGAATAATACTTTATACTAAAGCAGAGCTAAAGATCAAACTCATTATAATATTTTCTTTGCATAATGTATACTGAACTTTTCCGAACTAAGGTTAACCACAAGCAGTAAAAACGTATGGGAAAGGGGAAGGGGCTTCTGACGTTGGCATTTTCTGTAAATACCCTATTTGACTTCAGGGCAGCAATGTAATCATGTGCTGGGGTTATGGAAATGCATAACATATAAGTATTTGCTATTTTATTCTTTTCGGTCTATACTTTTATTTGGTTAAAAGAAAGTCCAGAAACAGCAGAATTAATTAAGGAGTCAGCTAATGAAAACGATTCAGAATAAAGTATTCGATGCAGAACGTGCCCTTTACGCAAGCGAGAACCTCGTGGTCAGGGACTGCGCCTTTGATGGTCCGGCGGATGGCGAAAGCGCTTTTAAGGAATGCACAGACGTACAGGCAGAGCACTGCTTTTTCAATTTGCGCTACCCTTTTTGGCATAATCATGGACTGAAAATCATTGCTTCCGAGATGACCGCACTTTGTCGGGCGGCTCTATGGTATTCCGACCATATTGAAATAGCAAACACCAAACTTCATGGTATCAAAGCTTTGCGGGAGTGCAGCCAAGTAACCATGCACGGGTGCAGCATTATTTCCCCGGAATTTGGCTGGTCAGTGCATGAAATCGAGATGGCGGACTGTGACGCAGAAGGGGAATATTTTATGATGCGATCTTCAGATCTTCATTTTTCTAATGTGCGTATGAAGGGAAAATACTCTTTCCAATATATTGAAAACTCTATATTTCAAAACTGCGTGTTTGATACCAAGGATGCTTTTTGGCATGCCAGAAATGTTGTGGTTCGGGACAGCGTGATAAAGGGTGAGTATCTGGCCTGGTACTGTGAGAATGTTACACTTGAAAACTGCAGGATTATCGGAACGCAGCCCCTTTGTTACTGTAAAGGTCTCAAACTTATTAACTGCGAGATGGTGGACTGCGATCTGGCCTTTGAGCGTTCTGCGGTACAGGCAACCATTACTACGCCGGTACGCAGCATCAAGAACCCTCTGTCCGGCCGCATCACTGTTCCGGCTGTGGGCGAGATCGTTCGGGATATTCCCGAGGCGAAAGGGGAAATTGTGACAAAGGAAGAAGCGAAAACAGATTTTGCCTGTGCATAGGGGTCATCTGTTTTCTGAAGAGGAGATAGCGCCGGACAAACTTTCAGAAAAAGGATTGCGGTGTGTCTAAAATGAAGCGGCATGATCATAGGGTCAGCATTATCCGGTTCAACATTTATCAAAGGAGGGTAAAAGTGATACAAAAAAATCTGCTTGGGTTATTCATCTGCGTGCTGAGTATGGCATTGCTGTTGACCGGCTGCGAAAATGAACAGCAAGTTCAGGAACCGTCCAGCAGTTCCTCTGAAAATCAAAGCATATCAGCGCCACTCATGCTGATCCGCATGACATCCGATGCGCAAAGCGTTATATTTCAACTCAACAACAGCCGTGCGGCTCAATCATTATATGAACAACTTCCTCTGGTCGTTGAGACGGAAGATTATGCCGGCAGCGAAAAAATATTTTATCCACCGGAAAAGCTCGATGTTTTTAACGCTCCTTTAGCGGAAGGGCCTGGTGGAACGCTGGCCTATTATGAGCCTTGGGGAAATGTTGCCATTTTCTATGGGGAGTGCGGTGAGGCCGTCGGGCTGTATGAATTGGGTTGGGCTATATCAGGCGCTGAGAAGATTGAAAACCTCAATGGAGAAATACGGATTGAAAAAGCAGCCGGAGGCTCTGCCGAAAACGCGGAAGATTCACAAGCACAGATTTCATCGACTCCTTCTACACGAACACCGTCCGGACAGGCCACAGGGAACGCCGCAGGCGAAAAGGCAATGACAAAAATGTATGTACAAGTTGGTCACCGCACCTTTATTGCCACTCTGGAAAGCAATGCTGCTGCGGATGCTCTTGTTGAGATGATGGAGAACACGCCGCTGACCGTTCAGATGCAAGACTATGCCGGATTTGAAAAAGTAGGGCCACTTGGAACAAGTTTGCCCACAGACGACAGCCAGACTGCCACTCACACCGGAGATATTGTGCTGTATCAGGGAAATCAGGTTGTCATGTTTTACGGTTCCAATTCCTGGAGCTATACCCGTCTGGGAAAAATCGACGATTTATCCGGGTGGGAGGAAGCGCTGGGCAGCGGCGGCGTATCCGTGACATTGTCATTGGGGAGGTAATGATATAAATACGAGCCGGCGGTAGAATAACCGCCGGCTCGTATTATTGGGAATTTACAAAATTACAACTATTCATTGAGTTCGCGGATAAGCGAACGATACTGCAACACAGCAATACCGGCCACTATATTATCCGCTGCTGTAATCAGCAGAAGCAGTGCCGGCCAGAAAGAGGTATACGCCACAACAAAAGCAACCGTGCCCAGCACGGCCATAGCGCTCAGAAAAAGATATATCGCCAGTGGTATGGCGCCCTTTCCTCTGGCAATTCCCGTTTTCAGGCCGGCGGACAAATCGTTGGCAAAAACAATCGCGGAAATACCCGCCAGCAGACCAATGGCAAGAACCGCTCCGACAACGAGCATTCCTATAACCGTCGCTTCGTTAAAAATATTGGAAAAATCCCCGGCAATGGTGATAAAACTGACCGTTTGCAGAGCAAGCAGCAGAACTACGGCGATACTGCAAATGCTGATGATGCCCATAATTCCGGACGCCTTAATCAATCCGGCGGGAGCCGCGGAAACACGCCCGCTCCGGCGATGAGCACTGCCGTAGAGCGTCCACAAGGCGATACACAGCAGAATCCCTGTAATATCCATGGAAAACGAATAGGAGAAAGAGACGGGCATTTCCGCCTGAAACGGGGAATTCACCGCAAGGCTCATCACATTGAAAACAAACAGAAGAAAGGGAACCAGCAATGCTGCGGTACGGAGAAATGCAGAGAGCAGCACCAAGGGAGAACCCGCCAGTTTCCGCAGCCGGTCCAGTGCCGGCTGGTTAACCGGCGTGACAGCCACTGGCACAGTATAAACCGTTGGCACCGTATAATACACCGGAGATATGTATGGCGCCGAGTAGGGCGCCGCGGGCGGAGGTGTCTGCGTTTGAACCGGGGGAGATGTTTGCGTCTGCAGGATAAATCCGCAATGGGTACAATAAACCGCCTGATCGTCATTCGCCTGAGCACATCGTGGACAATACCGCATGGAATAGCCCCTCCATCCCTTCAGTTATTGTTTCAGTGCGTTGAATATCATCCGTGCGCACTTATAAATATCACCTCCGCCCATGGTGAGAACCAGGTCGCCCGGCCGCACACGTTCAAGCAGGTAGGCTGAGATTTGTTCAAAGGTGGGGAGATACTGCGCGCCGGGAATACGTTCGGTAATTTGTTTGGAACTGACGCCGTAGGTATTTTCTTCGCGGGACCCCATAATATCACTGACGATTACCTCATCGGCAATCGAAAGCGAGGTGATGAATCCTTCCAGATGACGTGCCGTACGGGAATAGGTGAACGGCTGAAAAACCGCCCACACCCGGCTGTAACCCATACCTTTGGCCGCCTCCAGAGTGGCACTGATTTCGGTGGGATGGTGGGCATAATCGTCCGCCACCGTCACCTCACGCGCCGTTCCCAGAAATTCAAAACGACGGCCGGCACCGTGAAAATCGGCAATCCCCTGCACAATCTGTTCAGCCGAAGCACCGCAGAGATATGCAGCGGCGGCAGCGGCCATCGAATTGAGCACATTGTGTTCTCCCGGTACAGAAAGCGAAACATGCGCAAAGAAGATGCCGTTGTGATAAAGATCATATACCGCGTAAGCATCCCGCATCTCGATATTCCGGGCAAACCACTGGCAGCGGCTATCCGTTCCGAAGGTAATGACCTCCTGCGCCAGTCCAGCGATGGCTTGCCGCGTATTGACATCATCCCCATTGGCAATAACCGCTTTGGAGGCTTTTGCAGCGAACTTGTGAAAGGACTGAATGACGTTTTCCAGCGTGCCGAAATAGTCCAGATGGTCGGCATCCACGTTCAGAATAATCGCCACCGCCGGATTCATCTCCAGGTAATGGTCCTGGAATTCACACGCCTCACAGATCATGGTATCGGATTTACCGACGCGTCCGTTGGCGTTTATTGCCGGAAGCCTGCCGCCGATAAACAGCGTTGGATCCAGTTCGGCCTCCAGACAAATCTGCGCAAGCATGGAGGTCGTTGTGGTTTTGCCGTGTGTGCCGGCAACCGCCACCGTGTTGGGATATCGTCGGGTGATCATCCCCAGTATCTTCGCCCGCTCGACAAGCGGGATGTTCTGATTTTCCGCTGCGAGCAGCTCCGGATTTTTCCGGTTTACCGCAGCGGTATACACCACCAAATCTGCACCATCCACATGTGCGGCATCATGCCCCATAAAAATCGGAATTCCCAGTCCGCGCAGGCGGCTGACGTTGTCCGACTCATTAACGTCCGACCCGGTGATGGTATACCCGAGGGCGTACAGAATTTCCGCCACCGGGCTCATGCCGGAACCGCCGATGCCTACGAAATGAACATGCCTGACCGAATCCAAAATGTCTTTCATATGTTCCTCCCGGAAATTGAATTGCCGCAGATTGCCGCAGCGTTTTGCTTTTCCTATATTATATTGCCCGATTCCGAAAAAGGAAACACTTATTTCGGAAAACAAGAGGAAAAATTTCTTTATTTTCCGTTTTCGCGTCAATTTTCCCTTCCGTGCGCATTGACAAGGAAAAAACTCTGCTATAAAATAAAGGGCGTGAGTGGGCTGAACAGTCGCGTACATGATTATGTATGAGGAAAGTCCGAGCTTCACAGGGCAGGATAACGGCTAACGGCCGCCGGGGGTGACCCCAGGGAAAGTGCAACAGAGATATACCGCCGCAAAGCTTTGGAATTATTCCATTGAGAGCGCCTTTTTGGCGCCGCCTCTGCGGTAAGGGTGGAAAGGCGAGGTAAGAGCTCACCGGCACACAGGAGACTGTGTGGCCCTGCAAACCCTATCCGAAGCAACGCCGACTGGAGCGATACATCGGCCCGATGTGCTCCGACGGGCGGCTTGAGCTGTGTGGCAACATACAGTCGAGATAGATGACTGTTCACGACAGAACTCGGCTTACAGGCCCGCTCATTTTTTTACTATTTACGGGCGGTTTCGGTTGCAGAACCGGGACCGTTCTGTTTTTTCCAAATACGATTAAGGGGATGAATGAAATGAATCGCTGGGGGATTATCGGCTGCGGCAGAATTGCCGGCCGGATGGCAGAACTCTTGACCGATATGCCGGATGTCCGAATTACGGCGGCAGCGGCGCGGGATATATCGCGTGCGGCCGCATTTGCCGAGAAATGGGGTATTCCGAAAGCGTACGGAAGTTATGCTGAGCTGGCGGCTGATCCTGAGGTGGACATGGTTTACGCGGCAACCATTCATCCCACCCACAAGGAAGCGGTACAGCAGTGCCTCCTTGCCGGAAAAGCGGTTCTCTGCGAAAAACCGATGACCATGACCGCGCAGGAAGCTCGTGAGCTGTTTTCGCTTGCGGAAGGGAAAAAGCTCCTTTTGATGGAGGCCATGTGGACACGGTTTCTTCCGGTATGGCGGGAAGTGCGCGAGCGCGTCAATCGCGGCGATATCGGCGCTGTGCGTTATATGAGAGCCGATTTCAGCGACTTTATGCCCTTCGATCCGGATTCCCGCATTTATGATCCGGCCAAGGGCGGCGGCGCGCTGCTGGACATAGGGGTATATGCTCTTCAGATGATCCTGTATATTCTCGGGAAGGATTGCCGGCTTCTTTCTGTATCCGGCCATCGTGCACCAACTGGTGTGGATGATTTTGCCGCCGTGCTTCTGGAGTCGGCGGAGGGGATTGCCGCCACCGCCACCTGCGCCAGCGGATTGGCGGGAGACAAAAAGGCCTGTATCTATGGCGTAAACGGCTGGATAGAAATTCCGCAGATGATGGGGGCTAGCACCTATACCCTGCATCTCAACGGCCAGAGGCCCCAGGAGATTGTCTGTTCCTATGACCACGGCTTCCGCGGTGAGGTGGAGGAATTCCATCGCCTGTATAAAGAAGGCCGCATTCACAGCGAGATTCATTCGCCGGAGGATACCATCCGCGGCATGGAGCTTATAGAGCAGGCTATGGCTGCGATACATTAAGGGGAATATCACGCGGTATGGCGGAAGAGGGGAGGGGAACAGCTGTGACAGAAGATGCATTATCACTCAAGGCTATGCCCAGAGGGCTGCTGGAGGCACTGCAGGCGCATGGGTATTCTTTGACGCCGCTCGCTTTTGCCGGCGCCGACATGGCGAAAGACGGTGAACTTCGGAGCAGCTTCCTTTTGTTTTCGGAGGATATACTGCTGTTTGCTCTGCACCGAAACCGGGAAAGTACGGCGGAATTTGGGGCGGGTTATGCGGAAAAATCCGTAAATGCCAAAGACCTGACTGAGATTTATCAGTGGCCGCTGCGTCAATTGGCTAACCCTAAAATTCTCAATCAGGTGGTCGGCGGTTTGCTGACAATCGACATAGACGGAGAAGAAACCTGGATTTGCCGCTTCTCCAGCAGCCGCATGCGGGAGATGCGGCGGTTTGTGGACCGCCTGGCGCATCTGTTGGATCCGTCTCACGTTCTGCCGGAGGAGGCGGAACGTGAGGATGACCATTGTCCCAAGTGCGGCCGTCCTTATCCGGAACACGGCCGCGCCGTATGTCCGCACTGTATGGAAAAGGGAACCATTATGGCGCGTATTCTGGCCAACTTCCGGAACTATCGCGGGCGGGTGGCCGTTATGCTGTTGTGCATAACCGCATCGGGCATACTCAATGCGGTATATCCCTATCTGACCGGCACGCTGCTTTACGATAAGGTATTGGGAAGGGATGAGGCCTTTCTGCATGCTCTCGGCATCGGCGGACAGGCAGTTGTGGCGCTTGGCCTGCTGGTGGTGGTTATGATGGGAACAAAGCTTCTCCAGCAGATCACCGGTATACTGCATGGCCGCATGACCGCCTATATTGTGCCCGGTGTGGTCAGCAAAATCAAAAGCCAGGTATTCTGTGCACTGCAGCGGCTGTCCATCGGCTTCTTCACCCGAAGACAAACCGGCAGCCTGATGCAGCGCGTCAACGGCGATGCCAATCAGGTCATGAGTTTTTTCATCGACGGTCTGCCGTATCTGCTATTTAATATTCTGACCCTTTTGGTGGCTACCGTGATCATGTTCGTTATGGAGTGGCGGCTTGCTCTGGTGGCGCTGTTCATGCTGCCGCCTCTGTTTATGGTCAGCTATTGGCTGCTCCCGCGTGTATGGCATGCCCACGACCGGCGTTCCCGGCAGATCCGCTCGATGTACTCCGTGCTCAACGACGGCATCGTAGGGGCACGGGTGGTAAAAGCCTTCGGGCAGGAAAAATATGAGGATCAGCGCTTTGGCAAGGTGAATGCCACTGTCCGAGATGCCGAAATGAATCTTGTCCGATTTGAAAACGCGTATTCCATCGCCTACATATTAGCCAGAGACATTCCGAATCTATTGGTCTGGAGCGTGGGGGCGCTGTTGATTCTGTTCACGCCTGACCATTCCTTCACCTATGGACAGCTATTGACCTTTACAGGGTACCTTTCCCTGCTGCAGGGGCCGATGGAGTTTTTCTCCCACGTCTTCCAGTGGTGGGCACAGAGCATGAATGCGGCACAGCGCATTTTTGAAATAGTCGATGCGCGGCCGGACGTGGTGGAAAAGACCGACGCTGTTGAAGTCAAGCTGAAGGGGAATATTGAGCTGCGTCAGGTCAGTTTCAGCTATGAACCGAATCATCCGGTGCTGCAGGATATCAGTTTTACGGTCAAAGCTGGGGAGATGCTGGGCATCGTCGGACGCTCCGGCGCCGGAAAGTCGACGCTGGTCAACCTGATCAGCCGCCTGTACGATACCGAAAGCGGTGAAATTCTTCTCGACGGCCACAACATCCGCGATCTCTCGTTTGCTTCGCTGCGCGGGTCGGTTGCCATGGTCAGTCAGGAAACGTATATTTTTATGGGAACAATTTCGGAAAATATTGCTTATGCAAAGCCGGATGCCACGCGGGAGGAGATTGTGCGTGCTGCCGTGGCGGCCAGCGCGCACGGCTTTATCTGCCGGCTGCCGGATGGCTACGATACCTTAATCGGCGCCGGCGGCCGACAGCTGTCCGGCGGAGAACGGCAGCGGCTATCCATTGCCCGGGCTATATTGGCCGATCCGCAGATTTTGATTCTGGATGAAGCGACCGCTTCGGTAGATACCGAAACCGAGCGGGCGATTCAGGCATCTCTCGATCAGCTGATACAGGGAAGAACGACAATATCCATTGCTCATCGTCTTTCGACGCTGCGCGCGGCTGATCATTTAGTGGTTTTGGAAAACGGCCGTTTGGCGGAGAGCGGGCGGCATGAGGAACTTGTTGCGCAAAAAGGGGTTTATTACAAGCTGCTGCAGCTGCAGTCCAAAGCGCTGGCCATGCGCGGCATCGGTGATTGAAAACAGGGGGGAACGAGTATGCCGGACCATCCACAGGAACAGGATATTCTGGAACAGGAAAAAAAGGCGGTGGAGGAAATCATCGCCATTAAACCGATTACGGCGGAAAATGCCGCGTTCACCCGTACGCAGGGCGGCTTTCTCCAGCTGGTTTATGCGGGAAAAACCTATCCGCGCGTAGCGGTGCACCGCTGTTTTCCTTTTTCGGATCCGGATCATTACATCTCCATTCGGGAGCCGGAAACCGACGGCAGGGAAATCGGTCTGATTATTGATTTGAAAGCGCTGCCCAAAGAGGTCCAGACACTTCTGGAGGAGCAGCTGGCACTGCGTTATTTTGTGCCCCGCATCCGCAGAGTTAAGGAAATCAAAGAGGAATACGGTTATTCGTACTGGGAGGTGGATACCGACCGCGGTGCATGCCGCTTTACCGTGCGGATGGGCGGCGGTTCGGTCTATGCCATCGGTCATAATCGTTATATGGTAAACGATATTGATGGAAACCGTTTTGAGATCCCGGATCTGTATGCACTGACGCCCCGCGAGATAAAAAAGCTGGATCTGTTTATCTGATACGCTGGCAGTGCGGACAGAGGGGGGAGAATATGAATCTGCGCTATACACTCCCGGACAGGGAGCAGGCACTGTGTCACGCGGCACTGCAAAAGGAAAAAATCATTTATTGTGTTCCCTATGATTTGACTCTGGACGGACATTACTGTGCGGACGGTTATGTGGTGATTACCAAAAAACACCTGCTGCTTCTGGCAGAAGGACAGATAAAGGAATCAATTGCGCTGGGACCGGACTGGGAGATCCGGGCGTCTTCACAAATCGACAACGGGCTGCTTGTCGGCCGGCATGACGGTCAGGAATACCCGCTTTGCCGGTTCAGCATGCGGCACATGGTCCGCCAGTCCTATGTGGCCCGCGGCGCGGATGCCTTCTGCCATGGTGAACTGTTCGAGGTCTCCAGCAAAGAACGGGAAAAGAGCTGCCCGCGCTGCGGCAGGGCGCTGCGCGGTACGCATTTCTGTCCACGCTGTGACGGGCACGGCAAGGGAATGCGCCGCTTCGCCGAGCTGGGAAAATCCTACATGGGGTCTTTTCTGCTGATTGTTCTGTGTATGCTGGTGATTTCTGCCGCCGCCATCGCCCAGCAGTTTGTTCAGCGGGATTTTATCGATCGCGTACTTATCCCCGCGAAGGGAACATGGGCCACGGTTCTGGGCTATTTTGTGATTCTGCTGCTATTTCTGCTGCTTTCGCTTCTGTACGTTGTCCGCAACATCTGGAGCAACAGTTTGGGGACGCGGATCAGCCGGGATATGCGCAGTCGGGTTTTTGCCAAAATCAATTCGCTTTCGCTTTCCTTTATGGACAGCCGTCAGGCCGGCGAACTGATGAACCGTGTGGTGGAGGACTCCGACAAAATCCGCCAGTTCATGCAGGAAGTCTTCTCCAATATGCTGACGAATCTGCTGACAATGATTGCAGCGATCGTGGTCATGCTGATCATGGACTGGAAGATCGCCCTGCTCACCATAGCCTTTATGCCGCTGGCCGCCCTGCTCATCCGTCTTTTTCACCGCAAGGAGATGCGCATGTGGCGTCAGCAGTGGCGCTTCAACGATAAGGTCAATAATCGGCTGCAGGATGTTATTTCCGGTATCCGTGTGGTAAAATCCTTCGGGCAGGAACAGCGGGAGGTCGAACGCTTCAACGATTATAACGACCGCCTGATGAAGCTGCAGCGCCGCAATGAATTGTTCTGGGCTACCCTGTATCCGATTGTTACCTATCTGATGACGATCGGCAGCTTTTTTGTTATCCTGTTTGGCGGCATGGATGTTCTCAACGGACGTATGACGCCGGGGCAGCTGATGCAGTTTGTCTCTTATGCCGCGATGCTTTATGGTCCGCTGGGATATATGACCCGGCTGCCGCGCATGCTGATGCAGCTGTCTACCTCCCTGGAACGTATTTACGATATTCTGGAAGAGGAATCCGATCTGGATCTGCGCGAGGAAGCCAAACCGCATGATATCGTCGGCGGGGTGGAGTTCCGCAATGTTACTTTCGGTTATAAGTCTTACGAACCGATTTTGGAGCATCTGCAGCTTACCGTCACCCCGGGAGAAATGATCGGCCTGGTGGGTTCATCCGGCGCCGGAAAATCAACGCTGATCAACCTGCTGATGCGGCTGTATGATGTGGATGACGGGCAAATCTGCCTGGATGGGATTGACCTGCGCGACATCTCACCGGAAAGCCTCCATCGGCAGATCGGTGTGGTGCTGCAGGAAACGTTCTTGTTTTCCGGTACGATTTTTGACAATATCCGTTTCGCCAAGCCGGAAGCCACCCGGGAAGAAGTCATACAGGCGGCAAAACTCGCCAATGCCCATGATTTCATTTCCCGCTGTCCGGATGGATATGACACCTACGTGGGCGAGCATGGCTACAATCTGTCTGGCGGAGAACGGCAGCGGGTGGCCATTGCCCGGGCGATTCTGCACAATCCGCGTCTGCTGATCCTGGACGAGGCAACAAGCGCACTGGATACTGAAACGGAATACCAGATTCAGGAGGCTCTCGGCCGTCTGACGAAGGGCCGTACCACCTTTGCTATTGCACATCGTCTGTCCACGCTGCGAAGTGCGGACAGGATTGTGGTTATTGATAAACACCACATAGCCGAGGTCGGTTCCCATACGGAGCTGATGAGGAAAAAGGGCATTTATTACGGTCTGGTTATGGCCCAGCTGGAAATGCACAAGGTTAGGGAGTAACATACAAAAGCCGCTCTGGAGGAATCTCCAGAGCGGCTTGCTGTTATTTGGCTTTATAACGTTTTGGCCAGATTTTTCAGATAATTCCGGAATTCATCCTTCACTTCCGGATGCTGCAGAGCCACTTCGCAGGTCGCCTGCAAAATCCCCAGCTTATTACCCATATCGTAGCGTGTTCCCACAAAGTCTACCCCGATCATGCCATCCCGTCTGGCTAACGCCGTCATAGCATCGGTCAGCTGAATTTCGCCGCCAGCTCCAGGAGCCGTATGCTCCAGTATATCAAAAATCTCCGGCGGCAGGATGCAGCGGCCCAGGATGGAATACAGCGACAGAATGCGGTCAGGCGACGGCTTTTCAACCATATCGGTCACCTTATACAGATTGTCCCGCAAAGGGGAGACAGCAAGGGAGCTGTACTTCTGGATCTGTTCCGCCGTTACAGCCTTCATCCCAACCACGCCTCTGCCGTATTCTTCATAGGCCCGGCACAGCTGGCCGCAGACGGGATCTTCGCCCAGAATGACATCATCACCATACAGGACAGCGAAAGGTTCATCACCGACAAAGGACCTCGCGCAGCCGACGGCATGGCCCAGACCGCGCGTTTCTTTCTGTCGGATAAAGCAGATGTTGGCCAGATGGGAAATCGACTGAATTTCTCTGAGCATATCCCGTTTTCCGGTGGCCTCCAGACGTTGTTCCAGCTCCGGCGCATGATCAAAATGATCTTCAATCAACCCTTTTCCACGATTGGTGATAATCAGGATATCTTCGATTCCGGAACGGACGGCTTCTTCCACAATATACTGAATAGCCGGCTTGTCCACAATCGGCAGCATTTCCTTGGGCATTACCTTGGTAATCGGAAGCACACGCGTTCCGAGACCTGCAGCCGGAATGACCGCCTTACGAACCTTCGCCATGAAAACACTCCTTTTGCTCAATATGCCTTTTATTTTACAATAAGATAAGCACCGATGCAAGTATGGAAATTCCGAGCACTGCCGCATAAAAGAGCACGACGCTCCAGCGGCTGGTACCGCCGGCCTTGGCAAGAGCACAGCGAGTGAGCAGCTGATCCTGTTTGTATTGATTTTTGACCTCTGCAATCCGGCGGACACAGTATTTATGATAAAAATGGTTTGACCAGGTAGCCATAACAGCCCGCAACACGAAAGCCAGGGATGCCGCAAGATTCATGCAGACCATCAGCCAATGGGGAACACAGGCGGGTGCGTTCTCCAGCAAAAGAAGCGCCTGAGAGATATCTGCTGTATTTCCATAAGCCGTCAACAGATTCTGCACGGATAAGAAGCTTGCTGCCAAAATGGGCAGAAACAGCAGAAACTGCAGCAGAAAAACCACCACAAAGTGCTTGTACATTTTGCGGTACAAAAGCCATTCGGCCGGAAACAGCGCAGCAGCCCAGTTCCAGGAGGTATGGGTGTGCTGTATATTCATAAAGTGAAACCGCGCCAGATAATAACCGGAGTTCGGCCCTAAAAAGGTAGCCACATCCATAGCCGGGAAGCCGTCGAAAGTGCTTTCCGGATCAATCCCGGCATAGGGGCTGAACTGTGCATAAAAGATATTGGCGTCAAGCGGAGGCTGCTGTTCGGCAGGACCGGGATTAAACACCTCCTGCAGGTCATGCCCGCATTTTACACAGTACCGCTGCGTATCAGCATTAATCGTGCCGCAGTTGCCGCAAACAATCGTGTGCTCATCCTCGCGGCTTAAAGGCGGACGCCATTGTTCGGGTGTGCCATGCCGATCAGCATAAACACACCGCCCCTGCCTGTTCCAGCACGAACGGTGATACGGTGCGCCGCATTCCGGACAAACCACAACATCGTCTTCCGTTGTCAGAGACTTCCCGCAAACCGGGCAGGCTGTTTCGGTTATATCAACCATAGACTCAACCGTCCGTTCCGTTTCCTAAATGATAAAGGTCATGAAAGTGCTGACAAACCAAAGGATAGCATAGGCGGATACACCGAGCAAAAACGAAATACCGCCGCTGGTAGCCAAATGCTGGTAATAACTGTCCTGCCCCAGATAATGTTTGCGAACGCTGCGTACCCGCCGCATGATGGTACGCATGTATATATAGTTGCCGGTCAGGCCGAACATTACGCGTATGAGGATATCCAAGAACATCAGCAGCACAAGGATCCAGTAGTAGACATCGTTTTCCGCCATCTGGGACATCAGCACGGAGGGATCCATTGTTGTCCATCCGGCGGGCAGCATAAACACATACAGCACAACATTTTGGAGGATAGTGCGTGCCAGGGATATCACCATCACGATCGTCCCGGCCAGATAGTTTTTACGGTACAGCAGCCAATAGGGAGTCAGCAGGAAAGCGGGCCAGTTCCAGTTAATCTTTGAACCGGTTTTGCTCATTTTGTAAAAACGCGGCAGGTAATAGGCCGAATTGGCGCCAACAGCGGTTACCACATCTTTGGCCGCCTCGCCATCAATCGTTTCGTCATGCGGTACGCCTCCGTACGGATCGGCAACCGGAACATGATAAGGGGAATATTCTCCATATCGCCCTCCCGCAGGCGGTGCGCCGTATGGAGAATATCCGCCGGCGTTGTATGGGGGAGCGGTATAGTTCGGCGGCGCCTGTGTCGGATTGTTCTGTGCCCAGTCTCCTGCCGGGAGATCGTGTCCGCAGCGGGAACAAAACTCGGCAAATTCTGGATTGTGGTTGCCGCAGTATGGGCATACTTTCTCTGTATAGCTGGCGGTATTTGTCTGCTGTGCAGCCCCGGCCGGTTCCGTCTTCGCTTCTTTGCGCGACCATTGCCGTCCCGTACCATGGTCAGCGGCATAATGGCAATGTCCTTCCCGCTGCCAGCATTCCCGGTGATGAGGGGCGCCACATTCGGGGCAGGCGACGATATCGTCTGTTTCCTCAAATGCCTTCCCGCAGACCGGACAGGTATAGCCTTCATAGAAAAACATAGCGGTTGATTCACACCTTTCCGCTTAAACACAAGATAAAATCTGTCTATTTATTGTACCTTCTTTTTGTCGGCTTGGCAATGAAAAGCGGTATCGTTTATAAAAAATTAACGATTGGCTCCCTTTTCAGGGCGGAAACTTTTCCCTTGGTTTGGTTGATATTTCCCTGTGGGATCAGTATAATAGAAAAAGAGAAATTTAGTATAACCGGAAAGTAGGGACTTCCCGCATGAAAAACATCCGTATTTCTGCTGAAGCCTTTCTGCAGGGGCTGAAAGATAAGCCGGTAGCCATCTGTGGTATTGGCCATAACAATCTGCCGGTAATCCGCCAGTTTATCCGCTGCAAAGCCAAAATAACCGCCTGCGATAAACGCACCCGTGAGCAGCTGGGGGAGACAGCCGATCAGCTGGAGCAGGAAGGGGTCACCCTGAGTCTGGGCGAGCGGTATCTTGAGGGTATTTTAGACGCACAGCTGATCCTGCGCACCCCCGGCATGAAGCCCTATCTGCCGGAGCTTGAGGCAGCCCGCCGACGCGGTGCTACGGTAACTTCGGAAATGGAGTTGTTTTTTTCGCTCTGTCCGGCGCCGATTTACGGTGTAACCGGTTCTGACGGCAAAACCACCACAACCACCATCCTGGCCGAGCTGCTGGAAACCACCGGAAAAACCGTTCATTTGGGCGGGAATATCGGACGGCCGCTCCTTCCGGAAATTGAACGCGTTTCATCCGACGACATCGCCGTTGTGGAACTTTCGAGCTTCCAGTTGACGCAGATGACCCAAAGCCCGGATGTGGCTGTTGTTACCAACGTGGCGCCCAATCACCTCGACTGGCACACCGATATGCAGGAATACATCGACGCCAAAAAGAATCTCCTGCTGTACCAGCCGAAAAACGGACGTGCTGTTTTAAACGCAGACAACGAGATCACGGCGGGATTTGCCGCCGATCTGCCGGGTGAAGTCTGGATGTTTTCCCGCCGGCATCCGGTGAGCCGCGGTGTCTGGCTGGCAGAGGACGGCGGCATTTATGTGTGCGACGGAAACAGCACCACCTTTGTGATGCGTGCCGCTGATATCCGCCTTCCCGGCGTGCATAATGTCGAGAATTATATGGCGGCAATCGCTGCCGCATGGGGAATGGTCAAAACCGAAGATATCCTTGCTTATGCGCGTGAATTTGGCGGTGTGGAGCACCGCTGTGAATTTGTCCGGGAAACGGAGGGCGTCCGATGGTATAACGATTCGATTGCCAGCAGTCCCTCACGCACCATCGCCGGGCTTAAGTCTTTCCCGCAGAAGGTTATCCTGATCGCCGGCGGATATGACAAGCATATTCCCTATACACCTCTCGGCCCGGTCGCGGCACAGACAGTAAAGGCGGCGGTTCTGCTCGGTTCAACGGCGGATGCTATTGAAACGTCCATCCGGCAGTGCTCAAATTTGCCGATCCATCGCGTGCATACGATGGAGGATGCGGTAAAGGCTGCCCAAAAAATCGCTGAATCAGGCGATATTGTCTTTATGTCTCCCGCCAGCGCAAGCTTCGATATGTACCGGAATTTTGAAGAGCGCGGAAATGATTTTAAAACGATTGTAAATCGCCTGTGAAAGCTAAATCACTTTACAGAATAGAGGACGAAAAAAATGGATCTGTTTTCCTGCCTGGAAACACTTTGTGCGGCGCCGGGTGCCGGTGGAATCCCGGTTGCTTCAAAAGCTGCGGAAAATCTGCTGCGTGAATACGCCGGGAAAGTATATACCGATAGCCTCGGAAATGTTTTCGGCTGTCGGCAGGGTGCCGGGGAGAACCTTCCCACGGTTATGCTGGAAGCCCATATGGATGAAATCGGTTTTGTAGTAACCGGCGTGGATGACGAAGGGTTTGTGCAGGTAGCCCCCTGCGGAGGTGTCGACCGCCGTACGCTGGCAGCCTGTGCAGTAACCTTTTGGGCGGAATCTCCGGTACACGGTGTTTTTTGTTCGGTCCCGCCGCATCTGTCAGGCGGAGAGAAGGAAAAACTGCCGGAGATCACCGACATGGCCGTGGACGTGGGAATGTCCGCTGAACAAGCACGGAAATGCCTTCCGGCCGGCACCCGCGGAACATTTTCTTCCGCTTTGCGTCGTCTCAGCGGTTCCCGTGTGTGCGGAAAGGCGCTGGATGACCGCGCTGGTGTGGCCGCTGTTTTGCATTGCCTGGAACTTTTAAAAGGGCGGGACCTCGCTTGTGATGTGACTGCCGTTTTTGCCGTACAGGAGGAACTCGGCTGCCGCGGCGCGCAGACGGCGGCGTTTTCCCTTTATCCGGATGCGGCGGTTGCGGTGGACGTAAGTTTTGCGCTGACGCCGGATGCCGATCCCGTTAAATGCGGCCGGATGGGGGATGGCCCCATGATCGGTTTTGCTCCTGGTTTGGACAACGAATTAACCGATGCACTGGTGGATATTGCCGGTGCATGTGAGCTGCCTTTTCAGCGCGAGGTCATGGGCGGCGATACCGGAACGGATGCTGATGCGATTGCTTCCGCGCAGGCCGGCGTGCGTACGGCTTTGCTCTCCATTCCGCTGCGCTACATGCATACGCCGGTGGAAACGATTGATTTGCGGGATGTTGAGAATACCGGCCGTCTGATGGCGGAATGGCTGTTATCTCGCTACGGGAAGACGCGGGAAGGGGAGAAGGCTGAATGATTGAACAGGTCAAACGACTTTGTGCGCTCGACGGCGTATCCGGCCATGAACAGGAAATTTGTCGTTATCTTTGTGAGCAGCTGGCCGCGAGTCCCGCAGAAATGGAGGTTGTCTGCGATCCGCTGGGCAATCTGCTCGCCCGCGTCAAGGGAAAGCGACGTGCGGAAAAGCAGGTCATGTTTGCGGCGCATATGGATGAGGTTGGGCTGATTATTACCGGGATAACGCCGGAAGGCTTTTTACGCTTTACCACAGTCGGCGGTATTGATCCGGCTGTCCTTTATGGACATCGTGTGCGCGTCAACGGCTGCAGCGGCGTAATCGGGGGAAAAGCCGTGCATATGTGTACCGCTGAGGAAAAGACCCGTCTACCGGAGATTTCCCAGATGCTCATCGATATCGGTGCAGAAAATGAAGCTGCGGCTGCAGAACTGGTATCTCCCGGCGACGTCGCCGCCTTTGACGGCGCTTTCCGGGAATTGCCGGGAGACTTGCTTCAGGCCAAGGCTTTGGACGACCGGGCCGGCTGCGCACTTCTGCTGGAGCTTGTCCGTTCGGTCCCGGAATGCGACATTACACTGGCGTTTACCGTGCAGGAAGAAATCGGCCTGCGGGGAGCAAAAACTGCCGCTTTTGCCATAAAGCCCGATATTGCTGTCGTTGTGGACGCCACCACAGCTGCCGATATTGCCGGTGTAAAGGGCGATAAACGGGTTTGCTGTATTGGTTCCGGTCCGGTTGTATCCTTTATGGACAAGCGTACTTTATACGATAAACCGCTGTACGACTGGATCCGTTGTCAAGCCGAAGAAGAAGGCATTCCAGCGCAGACTAAGAGTCTGGTGGCCGGCGGGAATGATGCCGGCGCTATTCAGCTTGCCGGAAGCGGTGCACGGGTAGCTGCCGTTTCGCTGCCTTGTCGTTATCTGCATTCGCCGGCCTGCGTCCTGTCCCGCGCGGATATGCGGCATACCGCAGCACTGCTGCAGGTCCTGGCCGCGCGCCTTCCGTTATGATCCGGGAGGCTGGAGAAGCGGAGCTGAGCCGTCTGCTTCCGGATAGGGAGGCGGCGGTCAAAATCCGTGCACTTTGGGAGGCGTATGGTACGCAGCATGCCTTTCTGCGGTTTTGGAGCGGTGACCGCGGAGAATGCATCGCCTTGATGGACGGTCAGGCGATTCTGGTGTGCGATACCGGTGATTTATGTCCGGATAACGATGAGCTGCTGTGCTTTCTCTCCATGCAGACGGAAATTCGCGGCATCCGCACCGACGCGCAAACGGCAGAGTGGCTTTTTGCTCACCTTGGCGGCCGGCTGGAAACCGGCGAAGTGATGCAGCCGGCTTTGGCGTTTACGCAATCTTCTGATGTGGTAAAACCGTTTACGGAACGGGAAACCTATCCTTTGCTCAAACAGGTTTTCGGAGAGGCCATGCCGCCGTTTGAGGCATGGTACGTCGATGTATCCCATCGCCGCCGTCATGGCCTTTGCCGGATTGTGGGCATAGAGGAGAGGGGAGAGGCCGCAGCCACAGCCATGACCGTAGCCGAATGCACCGGTCATGCGCTTATCGGTGCGGTGGCAACAGCGCCGCAATCCCGCGGAAAGGGGTACGCGTCCGCTTGCGTATCCACATTGACGCAGCTTTTGCAGCGCGAAGGAAAACAGGTTTGGCTTTCACCCAAAAATGAAAAGGCCAAACGGCTGTATGAACACTTGGGATTTAAGTCTGTTGACCGCTGGGGAAGTTTACAGTTTGTCGAAAAATCGTTATAAAAGAAAGCTGGAGAAATAGTTTGCAGTCAGAATTTTTTACCCTTGATCCGCGCTTGGCCGTTCTGGCCGATCAGGCGCAAAAGCGCGCAGAAAAACAATTTGCCGCTATCGAAGAAACCACCGAATATAATCAGCAAAAGGTTTTATCCGCCTTCATACGTCACCAGGTCAGCGAAAGTCATTTTGTGGCCACCACAGGCTATGGATACGGCGATCGTGGAAGAGATACACTGGATGAGGTTTTCGCCGAAGTCATGGGAACCGAGGATGCATTAGTCCGCCACAGCATTTTATCCGGAACACACGCCATCGCCATTGCGTTATTCGGCGTACTTCGTCCCGGTGATGTATTGCTGGCAGCTACCGGTGAGCCGTACGATACACTGCTTCCGGTAATCGGTGCAGACGGCAGCAGTCCGGGTTCGCTCAGGGAATTCGGTGTTGACTATCGCAAAGTGGATTTGACCAACGACGGCAAGCCGGATATTGCTGCCATTCGCGAGGCGCTTCGCCGCATTCCAAAAATTAAGCTGATACATATCCAGCGTTCGCGCGGATACAGCCTGCGTCCGTCGTTGACGGTGGAAGAAATCGGCGAAATTATCCGTGCCGTTCGCCAGGAAAAGCCGGAAGCGATAGTTTTTGTCGACAACTGCTACGGCGAGTTCGTTCAGCGGTTTGAGCCTTCGGCAGTCGGTGCGGATCTGATGGCCGGTTCGCTGATCAAAAACCCCGGCGGCGGGATTGCGGAAAACGGCGGTTATATCTGCGGCAGGCGCGATCTGGTGGAGCTTTGTGCGTATCGGATGACTACACCGGGTTTGGGCCGCGAAATCGGCGCCTCGCTGGGCCATAACCGTACGTTGTACATGGGACTGTTTCATGCACCGCATGTCGTCGGAGAAGCGCTTAAAACGGCTGTGTTTTGTGCGGCTCTGATGGAACTCGCCGGTTATGAGGCATCGCCGGCATCGAATGAGCCCCGCGCGGATATTATTCAGGCGCTCAAGCTGCGTACACCGGAGGCCCTGATTGCTTTTTGCCAGGGCATGCAGAAAGGCGCACCGGTGGATGCCTTCGTTACACCCGAACCATGGGATATGCCCGGTTATGACAGCCAGGTGATTATGGCCGCAGGCGCTTTTACTATGGGTGCCTCCATTGAACTGTCCGCAGATGCGCCGCTGCGCGAGCCATATGCCGCTTATATGCAGGGCGGCCTGAATTATCACTCAGGGAAAATCGGGGTGCTGCTCGCCGCACAATCCATGCTGGAAAAAGGAATACTCCAGCTGTAAAGCAAAAACCGGATGCTGCATTTTACAGCATCCGGTTTTTGCTTAGCCGATTTTAAGAATCCTTCGATTTTGTGCGCTCAGCTGCGGCCGCCGGTTTTGCTTTGACATGCGACAGCGGATTGTCCTCTGCCGCTTTCCGGATTTGTTCACTGGAAAGGTGCGTATAAATTTCTGTCGTCCCCAAATTTTCATGGCCGAGAATATCCTTCAAGACCCGTATATCCACGCCGCCGTGCTGATACATCAGCGTGGCGGCGGTATGCCGCAGCTTATGTGTAGATAAATTCTCCGCACCTGGAATATGTTTCAGATAGCCTTTAACGACATAATGAACGCCCTGAAGGCTGATTCGCTGATTCAGACGGCTTAAAAATAAAGCGTGCTTATCTTTGACGCCTTCCGTTGGACGCACCTTTAAATATCGTTTAATGGCATCCTGACAGGCTTCATTAAGATAGATTATACGTTCTTTATTGCCTTTCCCGCGTATACGAAGCATGTGATCCTGGGTGATGTCCTCAAGGTTTATTCCGGCTAACTCCGCACGGCGCAAGCCGCAGTTGAGCAGCAGTGTCAGCATACAGTAATCCCGTTCGGCAAATTCACCATTCGCGCTCTGCAGAAGATCAAGGCTTTGTTCCAGTGTCAAGAATTTCGGCAACGCTTTTTTGGTTTTCGGTGTATCCAGGTTTTGTACGGGATTGTGTTCAAGCTGATGCGTGTAGTCGGTTAAATGACGAAAAAAGACACGCAGCGAAGTTGTTTTGCGGGCACGTGTTTTGTTGCAGTTGCCGCGTTCATTCTTTATGTAATTCATGTATTCGTAGACGTCATTTATTGTAACGCTTCGGATCAGATCAATATCCACATCCGCAATGGAAATAGCATCCCAGTCCGTATCGGCGGGTATAAGCCCGCGGCTGAGCTTAATATAACGGAAAAAGGTTCGGAGATCGATAAAATATTCATCAACCGTTTTGGAAGAGCGGCCTTTAATGGTTTCCATATAACCCAAAAATTCCTGAAGAATCGGCGGAGCCTGCTGAAAGTAATCTTTACGCATACATCAGAGCGGCTTTATAGGATTTATAGAATAAGGACAGCCTCCCCTCAACTATACAAAATATTCATTTTGTATAGTTGAGTCTGGCGTATCCATACCCTCAAGCCTTTCTCTTTCTTCCTCCCTTCATCACCTGTACTCCGATTCAAAGATCAATTCAGTCAAAAAAACTGAGCTGTTTTGCTTTCGGCAAAGGACGATAATCCGCTGTTTGTCCAAATTGGCACAATGACACTGGAATATCGTGCAGAAAAACGGATTCGTCCTTCTGTGTCAGCAGAATGAGTTCTTCTTTAGCGCGAGTCATTCCCACATAAAAAAGCCGGCGCTCTTCTTCCGGATCGGTCATACGCCCAGGGGTTTCCAACGGAATGCTGCCTCGTTTAACACCGCAAAGAAAAACCACCGGAAACTCCAGTCCCTTTGAACCGTGCAGAGTCATCAGCGTTACCGCGTCAGGCGTATACTGTTTTCCTCCGCTGCGCTGAACATCGCCTTCCGCACCAAGCGTAAGCTCTTGCAAAAAAGATTGCAGATGCCGATGCAGCACGGCCATATGCGCCAAGCGATCAAGTGCGGGCGTGAGAACGATTTTCAGATCATGCAGAAAATCCTCAATAAGAAGATGCGGTTCCTCGGTTAGTCTCGCCTTATATTGTGTATACATAACCAGCCAGCAGCGCACGGATTCCTCTTTTCCCAAAACACTCCCCTCTGCCAGCGCAGCGGGCGTCATCTTTTCCTTGCGAATCGCAGCAAGTGTGTCTTTCCCGCAATTCCACAGCATCTTCAAACATATTTGGAGCGATGCACTGTCCCGTGGCTCAACGAGCGTACGGAAGAAACCCAGTACGCCGCGCACCAGGCTATCGGACAGCACATCGTCACGACCGGTTACCACATACGGTATGCTCTCGATCCGCAGACATTTCTCGAGCAGCTCAGCCTGTCGATGCGTGCGGTATAATACCGCTATATCCGAAAAGGACCGCACATGCCGATCGTGACTGCCAGCCTGTGCCTCCAGCATATCAATACCGCCCACCATACGGCCGATTTCCTTGGCGAGATAAACCGCTTCGGCAAAATCATCTTCTGCCCGCATAACCAGAATCGGTGCGCCGCTTTCCCGCTGCGCCTGCAGTGTGGGCTGAGCATCTGCCGTATGATTTTTAGCGATTGCCCCTAAAGCCCCCTGCACAATTTCCGGCGTCGATCGATAGTTGCGCAGCAGACGAATGGTAGAGAGTTCGGCATATGTCCCGGCCAGACGATCGAAGCAATGGGCATCCGCGCCGCGGAAACCATAAATAGACTGGTCCGGGTCGCCAATCACAAACAGCGTTTTTCCTTGGCGGCTCCAAGCCATGATCAGACGATACTGCAGTTCATCAATATCCTGGAATTCATCGACCAGCAGATGTGTGAATTGCGGATAAACAGTTCCCGCTTCACACCGTTCCAGAACCCGCAGCAGCAGGTCGTCGAAATCACAAGCGTTGATCGTTTGCAGGCGCTGTGTATAGAGGGCGAAAGCGTTCGGATCAAGATCCGTTTCGGTTGTGCCGTTTTTCTGTCGGGAAACCGCCTGGAGAAACCGCTTGGGAGACTGCTTGCAGTGGCATTCCTGCAGAACTTCAGCTGCGATAATCTGCGCTTCTTCCTCATCAATGAGCGTAATGTTTTCCAGCAGATGCAGACAAAGCGAATGGAAGGTGCCTATATGCATCGCTTTTGCCGCCGTGCGTCCCAAAACCTTTTCCAGACGCTCACGCATCTCTGCCGCTGCTTTATTGGTAAAGGTTACCGCCGTGATATCGGCCGGCTTTACGCCTTTTTCCTTTACCATGTACTGAATACGCGACACCAGCGTTTTGGTTTTGCCCGTGCCCGGGCCGGCGATAACAGCCGTAACAGCAGCTGTACTTTGCACCGCCTTCTGCTGTTCGGCATTCAGCTCTTCGGCTTTGTGCAAAGGTACCGCAGGCACCTCTTTTTTCTTTTTGACGGCAGCAGATTTTTGTGCCTGCGCTTTCTTGTGAACGGCCGGCTGCCCCGGAAAAAAGCAAAGCTGTCCGCAAAGCTCTTCCCGTTCCTCTTCGCTGAGGATCTGCACACGGCCGTATTCCCCGTCAAAGCCGGGCGTCAGATGCACATTCCCTTGTCTTACCCGACGGATTCCTTCTGCAATGCATACACCGGCAGCCGTCTCAATTTCATCGAGCGGAACACGGCGAAGTATATCGAACTCCGAGCCGAGTGCATAAAGCATCTGTTCATATTGCGCCATCGTACGCTTACTTGCAGTGCTGGTGCCGGACGATGCAGCGATCACCTCCGGTAAAGGGACCAGACTTTCAAAGGAAGCGGCATTCTCCGGACGATACCCTTCGGGGCGATCCGCCAGCTGCTGTGCGCGGTGCAGCACACCGATAGTCAGCTTTTTGCCGCAGACCGGACACTTTCCGCTGTACCGATCCGCTTCCTCGGGGGTCAGGCATTGCTGACAATTGCGGTGACCGTCAAAATGATATTTTCCTTCTTCCGGAAAAAACTCAATGGTTCCCGCCAGCTTTCCCCCCGCCTTGTCCCGGAGCGCCTGCATCATGGCGGGATACGCCATCGCTGTATCAAACAGGTCCGCCTCTCGTCCGAGTTTAGCCGGAGAATGCGCATCCGAATGGGAGACAAGCGTGTACCTGTCCAGTGCCGAAAGCCGCCAGTTCATCGGCGGATCCGACGAGAGCCCGGTTTCCAGGGCGTGGATATGCCCGGTCAGATCTTCAAAACATTCTTCAATGGTATCAAACCCGGAAAAAGCGCCAAACAGAGAAAAGTGCGGCGTCCAGATATGCGCCGGGATAAATTCAGCCTCCGGACAGACATCAAGGGTGATTTCCAGCAAGTCGCGGCTGTCCAGCCCCAGTATAGGACGCCCATCCGAATGGATATTCCCTATTCTTTCCAGACGGAGGGCCAGCTGCTCCGCCGCCTCCAGGCTGGGCAGCAAAATCACATTATGCACCTTGCGCACCCTGCCGTTTTTCTTGTAAATCGAGCTGATTTCACCGGATACCATAAAGCGCGGCGTTTCCTGCGCAAACGCACCATCGGCATCCATTCTGTACGCCTCCTTAAGAGCGTACAGCCCATCTTCTGCCGGCGTCAGCTTTTCCTTGAGCTCCTCTCTCCAGGCCGGATGGGTAAAGTCCCCGGTGCCGATCACCTGAATCCCCTTGCGGCGTGCCCACCATTCCAGCTGTTCCGGTATGCAGTCACGGCTGGTCGCACGGGAATAGCGGGAATGAATATGCAGGTCTGCAATCAACATGTTGTACGTCTCCCCTTCTCCTGCCCAAAACAGTGACATCCTTGTAAATCCGTTCGGGGGTCTTCACACGCTATATTTCCCGGGCAATGGTAGTCCCTCTCCTGGCCGCCCAGGCAATATTATACGCATGATCGCCGACACGCTCCAGATCGTGCAGTGCCTTAGCAAAGACAATGCCGGGCTCCGTGTGGCATTCTTTAGCCCGCAGACGGGCAATGTGGTTATCCTGTGACTGGAGCGTAAGAGCATCGATGTTCTCTTCCAGCGCATGAAATTCCCGTGCTTCCTCGTCGGTAAGGTTATGGCGCAGAAATGCCCCCATCGCCCGATCAAGCAGCAGCAGGTTTTTATCATAAATCTCCTGGATTTCCGCCTTGGCTGCAGATGAGTATACCAGCCCCTTGTCCACAAAAAGTGCGGTTTTCTCCACAAGGTTCAATGCGTGATCACCGATTCGTTCCAGATCGTTAATGACGTGAAAAATTCTGCCGACGTATTCGGACGCCTCATCCGGCAGTTCCATAGCGTTGAACTTGACTAAAAAGTCGGTAATCGCATGATTGAGATAATTGATCAGCTCTTCCTGCTCCTTCACAAGCTGAGCCTTGCTGAGATCGTTTTCAATCAGCCCTTCCGCCGCCATAACAAAATTATTGCGGGCAAGCCTGCCCATCCGCTCGACCTCTTTCTGCACCTGAAGCAGCGTTGTACTCGGTGCGGTAGCGAGGTTAGTATCGATATACAACAGCCGGCGTTCACTCTCGTGCGCCTTTTTGGGGACAAACCGGTAAGAAAGCCGTACGATAGCTTTGGTGAAGGGCAGCAGAACAAACGCTGTGACCACCTTAAAGATGATATGGCAAATGGACACCTGCACCATGGCGTTTGACGACAAAGAGGCAATCCATTCCGTATAGGGGGTGAACAGCGTCAAAGGCATAAACAGAACCGCGCCGAAGAGGTTGTAAATAAAATAGATGCAGGCCGCGCGCTTGGCGTTGTTTTTCGCGTTGATGGCGGATAAAAAGGGCGGCACTGCCGAGCCGATGTTGATGCCGCAGATCAGATAGGACGCAAAATGAATCGGCATAAGCCCCTGCAGGGCAAGCGCCTGCAATACGCCTACCGCTGCTGAGGAGGATTGAATCACCGCGCACAGAAGTGTTCCCACCAGCAGACCGACAATCGGGTTGCTGGCGGTCGTGATGAAATTCTGAAAGCCGGGAGAATCCTTGAGAAAAGCCATCGATGCGCTCATGGTATGTAGTCCCTGAAACAGGATGCCGAAGCCCAGAATAACCTGCCCGATATGCCTGCGCGTAACCTTTTTGCAGTAAAGGCACAAAACCGCACCAATGCCGATACACAGCGGGGCAATCGCGCTGACATCCAATGCAATCAGTACGCTGGTTACTGTAGTACCGATATTGGCACCGATAATCACACCTGTTGCCTGTGCCAGATCCATGATTCCCGCATTCAGAAAACCCATAACCATAACCGTGGTGGCTGAGGACGACTGAATAACAGCGGTTACCAGTACACCAAGCAGGAAGCCCAGAAGAGGATTCCGCGTCAGCTTTTCCATCAGACGGTTCATCTTGGCGCCGGCTGCCGCTTCCAGACCGTCTCCCATATATTTCATACCAAAAAGAAAGGCGCCCAGCCCTCCTAACAGGGCAATCAGATTTGTCCATCCCATCCGCTTTATGTCACGCCTTTCCCAATCCGCTTAATTTAACATTCTTTTATCATACCGAAAAAAGTGTCGAATTGTCAAGAATACGCCGGTTTAATTCGACTGAGGCTGTTTTGCATCACGGCACAGAGGCCAGCGGCGTCAAATCACGCAAATGACGCTCGAATTCAACGCCGCGCCGCGGATCACTTTGCCGGGCGATCGTGTCCCGTATACAGGAATACGTAAACTGTGTCGCCATATCCGCAGCCTGGGCAGGGGGATTCCCCTGCAGCATGGCAGCCAATACGACAGCACTGAAGATATCACCGGTTCCGGGAAAAGACACCGGAAGGCGTTCGGTCAAGGCATAGGACACCTGTCCGCCGCAGCTGCAGGCACTGCCCAGCGTGTGCTCATCGAGCGCTACTCCTGTAATCACTAACGCCCGAACGCGCATATTTTCACGCAGACGCTTCATCAAGCGTTCCACGAAGGCAGGATCCCACGGTCCCTCACGGTACGGGATATCGGCCAGCAGCATGGCTTCGGTCATATTCGGCGTTAAAACATCCGCATCCCTTCCCCATTCCCGAATCGCCTGCACATGTTCTGCGCCAAAGCCTTTGTACAGCCGTCCGTGATCCGCCATAACCGGATCCACCAGCCGCATTACGGCAGGGTTTTGCGCAAACCAGCCGTGAAGAATATCGATTTGTGCGGTCGACCCCAGATAACCGGTACACAAAGCATCAAAAGTGATGTTTTCCCTTTGCCAGTGGGCAAAAATCGCCGGCATCTGCTCGGTGAGATCCAGAAAAGTATTCTGATGAAATCCGCCTGTATGGGTGGACAGCAGGGCGGTTGGAAGCACCGAACATTCGATGCCTGCTGCCGCGAAAATCGGCAGTATAGCAGTCAACGAACAGCGACCGACACAGGATATGTCCTGTACAGCCAGGACGTGAGGCGGATTTTTCATGAAGGGATCTCCTTTGGTTTCTTTTCACACAAATATGTGGTATACTATTTTTCCAAATTATCTCTGCAACAGGAAGGAAGAGACAGGACGATGATCAGAAAAATAATCGAAAGCGATCGGGATTGCGTACTGGAAATGATGGAGGAGTTCTATCATTCCCCCGCCGTACTTCACCCGGTACCGTCGCATTTTTTTCGTCTGACAGTTGACGAAGCTCTGTCCGGCAGTCCCTACGCTGAACTGTACCTGCTGTTCGGTGATAAAGACGGGAACCGGCCGGCCGGCTATGCTCTGATCGCCAAAACCTTTTCCAATGAAGCCGGCGGATTGGTGGTATGGCTGGAGGAACTGTATCTGCGGCCGGAGTTCCGCGGGCACGGCTTGGGCAGCGCCTTTTTCGCTTTTATCGAAGACGCCTATCGCGGCAAAGCCGCGCGCCTGCGTTTGGAGGTAGAGGAAGATAATGTGTCTGCCCGACGTCTGTATGAACGCCTTGGCTATCAGCCGCTGCCGTATCTGCAGATGATTAAGGAATAACCCTCGCCCGAAAATTGCGGCATGCAGCCAGACGGGCTGCCACTGCACGTGCATATTTTATGTATCGTCAACGCCTGTCTGAACGTCGCTCTCCCCATCCGGCCGCCGCCTGAAACTTGGCGGCCGGATGGGGATTTTTTTATGCCAGATTTATTATACCCCTTGTCCCTTCTCCATTGCAACCTTCCCGTAAAAAAAGATCAGCTGTTGTCCCAGTGGATACGACGGCGGATCAGCAGGCGGTGGAGCGCCGACCAGCGGAAGGGAATCAGGGGATAAAGATAGCTTTTTCCGCCAATTGTTTTGGTGGTGGCAAGCACCAGAAGCATAAGCAGTATGCCGGCCAGAAAGCCCCACAGATCGCCTATGGCGATCAGCAGCAAAAACAGCATGCGGAACAGCTTAAAGGCATAGCCCAGCTCAAAACTCGGCTGTGTAAACGTTGCGACAGCTACAACGGCCATATACAGCAATACTTCGGGAACAAACAGCTTTGCGCCGACGGCAAATTCCCCCAGAATCAGCGCACCGACAACGCCGAAAGCATTATTCAGCATGCTCGGCGTATTCAGCGAGGCAAGCTTAACCCCATCAATAATCAGCTCAACCACAAACAGCTGCAGCAGAATGGGCACGGTATTGGGTTCGGCCACCTGAATAAACTGCAGCCATTCCGGCAGCCAGCCGGGATTACGGATGCACAGATACCATATCGGCGTCAAAAACAAGGTGAGCAAAAATACAGCCATACGAATGAGGCGGAGATAGGTGCCGACAAGCGGAGGAAAATAGTAATCGTTTGTATCCTGCACAAAATCAAAAATAGCCGTCGGCAGAATCATGACCGAAGGCGTATTATCCACCAGCACAAGGACGCGGCCTTCCATCACGCTGGCCGCCGCACAATCCGGGCGTTCAGTATAGCGGATACGCGGAAACGGATTAAACCATTGTTTTGGCAGCAGATACTCAGCAAGGCTTTCCTGGCCCATAGTCAGTGCGGGGATGTCCATCGTCTTCAGCTGATCCCTCAGCCGGCGCAGATAGGCGGCATCCGCTTTGTCGGCCATGTAACACACAACGACGTCCGTTTTCGAATTCTTCCCCACCTGAAAGATTTCCATTGTCAGTTGTGGATCCCGAATTCTCCGGCGCACCATCGCCGTATTAAAGACCAGCGTTTCAACGAAACCATCCCTTGCTCCGCGCAGCACGCGATCGTCGTCCGGCTCCTCAACGCCGCGTGCCGGATAGGTACGGGCATCGATCATAAAGACCGCTTCGTAACCCTCAAGCAGGCAGGCAACGGTGCCGGACAAAACCTGCGCAGCGATCGTATGCACATCGGTTTGCGTATCCACTTCGACATACGGGATCATCGCTTCGGCGAACAGCTCCGGCGTAGACCATTTTGCCAGATCACTCTCTTTGGCAGACAGGAAAAACTGCATCACCTTTTCCATGATATCATCTTTGACAAAGCCGTCGATCATCAGCAGTAATGCCGAGCGCCCGCCTATTTTGATCGGTTTGGCAATAACATCAAAGCTTTCTTCCGCCCGCAGATAATCCAGAAGCATTTTTCGGTCCGTTGGATATTTGCCTGTAATGTGCATGATTCACGCCCCTTTTCCCGACCTGTTTCTCCGCCTAGTGTTGACAAAGGGGCACAAAAATATCCTAAACCGCGATTGTAATTTATCCGGCGATTTGCTATACTGAAAGAGAGCTGTGAAGTTCAAGCGGAAATGTTTTGAGAGAGGATGATTTTGTATGAACGATGATTGGAATATTCCTTCACCGCCCCAACAACCGCCGATGCCGCAGCAGCCGGCTACTCCGCCGCTGCCGGATACCGATTCCTTTGTTCCGGGCGGTACAGCACCGCAATATCAAAACGCCCCGCAGCAGCCGGCTGCTCCGCCTCCGGCCGCCCCACAACAGCCGTATTATGTGCAGCCTCCTGTTCCTCCGCAGCAGACCTATGTCCCCTATCAGCCGCCTGTGTATGTGACGCCTCCCGTATATTCCCAGACGCCTGCCAAGCCCGGAAACGGCATGGCGGTGGCCTCTTTGGTTCTGGGTATTCTGTCGATCACCTTCTGCTGCGCATGGTATATTTCGGCCGTGATGGCCATTGTCGGCCTCATCCTGGGCATAGTCGCCAAACGGAAGGGCAGCGCCGGAATGGCAACGGCAGGGATTATTCTCAATGTCTTCGGCCTGCTGCTGGCCATCGTCATGATCGTTTTTGTTGTTATCCTCGTGAATGATCCGGAATGGATGAACGAGTTTCTCGATGAATTTTATTATTACAACGAATATTATGGCGACTATCATTCCTATGGCGAAGGCGGACAGCGTTTAGCCGCTTTTCTCCGCAGCTTTCTGACTCGGTAAAGCCGGCTTAAAAAGGGCAAAAGCCGCACGCTCTTGTTTATGAGCGTGCGGCTTTGGTTTTTCAAAAATTATTTGGTACCGAAAATTCTGTCGCCGGCGTCGCCAAGGCCCGGAACGATATAGCCGTGGTCATTCAGATGCTCATCCAGAGACGCACAGTAAATATGCACATCCGGGTGTGCGGCCTTAAGCGCCTCGAGCCCTTCGGGCGCCGCGATAATGCACATGAATTTAATGTTCTTCGGATGACGTTCCTTGATCTGCGCAATGGCGTCGACAGCCGATCCACCGGTCGCCAGCATGGGATCCAGAACGATCACTTCACGCTCTTCAATATCCCCCGGCAGCTTGCAGTAATATTCAACCGGCTTGAGTGTCTCGGGATCACGGAACAAACCGATATGCCCGACACGGGCAGCCGGTACAAGCTCAAGTGCGCCCTCCACCATGCCGAGTCCCGCCCGCAGAATTGGGACAAAAGCCAGTTTCCGGCCGGCAATCACTTTGGATTTGGTAATCTGAATGGGGGTTTCCACCTCAATCTCACACATCGGAAGATCCCGGGTCGCTTCATAGCACATCAGCTCGGTGATTTCCTGAATCAGCTCGCGAAACTCCTTGGAACCGGTATTCTTGTCCCGCAGAAGGGTAACCTTATGCTGGATGAGCGGGTGGTCAGCGATAAATACATTCGACATCATGCAAACAACCTCCATTATTTTGCTTTTATCCCGCGGCCAGCCGAGAGCCAGCCGCAAATCTGCCTTTATACGCCCATGTCTTCCTGCGCCGCCTGACGCCTGCGCAGTTCCCGTTCAGCCTGCGGCAGACGCAGATAAACCGGCTGCAGCTGCTGATGGGTCAGCGGCGCCTGTGACAACATGAGTTCCGCCGCCTCACGGGCTACTCCGGCCGCCTGCTGATAAAGCAGGTGCGCAGGAGCAAGGATAAGCGCCGGAATTTCCGCCTGAAAAGTATTATAGCACAGTTGCGCGCCATCTCCAACCATTAAAATTGGTTTTTGTACAGAATTCAACTGTTTTTTTAAATCTTCCAGAGAAATGGCGGCATCCGGAGACAAACGGGTAAGCACGCCGGACCGGCAGGCAAACAAGGCGCTGTACACCTGCTGGCAGCGGGCGTCCATCACCGCACAAACTACGCCGTCGAACGGCAGGCCGTCCGCGTTGCGGGCGATAGCCGCCAGCGTAGACACGCCGAAACAGGGTTTATCATCTGAAAAGGCCATCCCCTTAACAGCTGATACGCCGATGCGAATTCCCGTAAAAGAGCCGGGTCCCGCCGAAACCGCATATGCATCTATGTCCGTCAGTGTCAGGCCGGCATTGCTGAGCATGCCGCTTACCATAGGAAGCAGCGTCTGGCTGTGGGTTAAAGCGGTATTGACCGCAGCACTGGCAAGAATACAACGCTCCTCCCACACAGCACAGGATGCCGGGCCCGCGGAGGATTCAATGGCAAGTATTTTCACTGAAAAGTCTATCCCCTTTACAATAAATAAAAAACAGTCCTAATTCAGAGAGTCGGATTCATATCAATCTGCCGCTGATTATCCGAGATACGGGAGAACGTAACGCGAATCGCCTGTTCCGGCAAAGCATTTTCAATGTTTTCGCTCCATTCCACCGCCAGCACAGCACCGGCATCCAGGTAATCAAAAAAGCCGGTGCTGTAGAGATCCTCCCAGCTGTTGATCCGATACATATCAAAATGAACCAGCGGAGGATTTCCGCCGTAATCATTGACCAGCGCAAAGGTCGGACTGGATACCTGTGTGCAGTCCAGCCCGAGACCGGCGGCCATACCGCGGACGAAAGCGGTCTTCCCCATCCCTAAGCCGCCGTACAGTGCGACCACATCCCCCGCCTTAAGGTGAGAAGACAGCTTCGCACCGAGATCTTCGGTTTCCTGCGGCGTATTGGTAATATATTTCGGCATTTCTATACCTCTTTTGCAGCGAAAATCGAAAGGATTTCTTAAGTATACCATAAATTTTTCCATCTTGGAAGGCTGTCTATTGAATAGTGCGGCCATTCACGGTATAATACTTACCATCGACGACAAAAAGGAGGGGTATTTTGAACGTTCTCAAACGAATCAAAAAATTCGTCGGGGATTATGTTCGGTACAGCGATAAGCTGTTGCTGCTGCTGTGCTTACTGGCCTCCGGTTACGGCATTACTTTGGTATACTCCGCCGCACATACGGCCCAGGTTGGGATGAGCGGCGTTATCATGCAGATTGCGGCTTCGGCTGTCGGTATTGTGGCCGCGCTGATTATCTCCCGGATTGATTACGAAACCATCTGCGCTTTCTGGCCTGTCTATGCCGGGTTAGCCGTCATTTTAATGATTCTGACCTTTACGCCGCTCGGGCTGAACGTGCCCGGCACGGATGACACGGCCTGGCTCGGTATCAAACTTGGCGGTCGGACAATGACCTTCCAACCCTCTGAACTGATGAAAATTGTGTTCATCATCACCTTTTCCAAGCATCTGACGGCTGTGCGGGAACACATTAACCGGCCGCTTACGGTGCTGCTGCTCTGTCTGCACGCCGCCTTTCCCGCGGGGCTGGTGTTTCTTCAGGGAGATGACGGCACGGCTCTCGTGTTCCTGTTCATGTTTGCCGCGATGATGTTTGCCGCCGGCTTGAAGCCGATCTATTTTCTCGTTGCCGGCCTGCTCGTGTGTGCCGCTATCCCGATTGTATGGAACACGCTGCTGAGCGACCCGTCCAAACGAAACCGTTTTCTTTGCCTGATATTTGTGGACGAATATCTGCAGACCACCGGCTGGCAGCAGTATCTGGCCCTGATGTCCATGGGTTCCGGCCAGCTTTGGGGCGTCGGCTTTTTAAACGGCGGAAATCATGGGCTGTATGCACGCAATAATGATCTGATTTTTACGGTTGCCGGCGAGGAGTTTGGCTTTATCGGTGCGATTGCGCTTATCTTGATCATCCTGTTTATGGTGATCAAAATGCTGAGCAACGCCATGCATGCCCGTGACCGGCTGGGCATGTTTCTGTGTATCGGAATGATGTCGCTGGTTGGTTTTCAGTCGGCCATCAATATCGGCATGAACGTCCGCCTGCTTCCGGTCATCGGCATTACCCTTCCCTTTTTCAGCGCAGGCGGCAGCTCAGTGGCTACGCTGTATTTGGGAATAGGGCTTGTGCTGAGTGTTTATTATTCCAGCCGAACCAATACACAGGAAGCGATTTTCGCCAAGAGGATTTAAAATCCAAAAGCCTGCCTGCTTGAAAAAGCAGGCAGGCTTTTTTACCATTCCTGCAAAGTGCCGGTTAATTCCGTGATGCTGTGCAGACCGCTGCGCTGCGCGAATTCTTCCATCCCTTCAATAATATGAATACAGGCATAAGGATCGTGGAAGCTGGCGGTTCCCACCTGCACGGCCGCAGCGCCGGCAATCATCATTTCCGCAGCGTCCTCCCAGGTGGAGATGCCGCCCATGCCGATAACCGGCACAGATACACGCTTGTACACCTCACGTACCATGCGCACAGCCACCGGGAATACCGCCGGTCCGGACAGGCCGCCGGTGTTATTGTGCAGAATCGGCCGCCGCGTACGGATGTCAATACGCATACCGGTCAGCGTATTGATCAGCGACAGCATATCGGCACCGGCCGCTTCCGCGGAGGCCGCAATATCGCCAATACTGGTTACATTCGGTGTGAGCTTGACCATCAGCGGCTTGGCACAATGTCGTTTGACCAGCCGGGTAACCTCCGCCACACTGTCGCAGGATGTGCCGAAATTCACCCCGCCCTGCTTGACATTCGGGCAGGAGATGTTGAGCTCGACCATGTCCACAGCGGAATCCGACAAACGTTCCGCCATCGCGGCGTAGTCTTCCAGCGTATTCCCGGCAATGTTGGCGATGACCACGGTATCCTGCTGCTTCAGCCAAGGCAGATAGGTGTTTAAAAAGGTATCCACACCGGGATTCTGCAAACCGACGCTGTTGAGCATGCCGGCGGGAGTTTCGGCGATCCGGGGCGCCGGATTGCCCGGACGCTCCTTCAATGTGGTTCCCTTACAGGAAATCCCCCCCAAACGGGAAATTGGATAAAACTCCTGATATTCCATCCCGTAACCAAAAGTACCCGACGCGGTGATAACCGGATTTTTCAGCGTAATGCCGCAGAGATTGACACGCATATCGCTCATGACCAGTCCACCTCCTGCGCGTCGAATACCGGACCGTTCAGGCAGACCCGCGCCATGCGCGGATCCCCGTTTTCGTCCTTGGTTTTGCAGGCGCAGCCCAGACAGGCGCCCACGCCGCAGGCCATACGCTCCTCCATCGATACCCAGCAGGGAATCCCTTTTTCGTTCGCCTGTTCTGCCACACGCTTCATCATGACTTTCGGGCCGCAGGTATACACGATATCACACGCTTTTTCAGCCAGATGCCGTTCCATTGCCTGCGTGGTGAATCCGTGAAAACCAGCAGAACCGTCATCGGTGCAGAGAATTGTCTGTGCGCCTACCGCCTGAAAGTCGTCCTGCAGGATGGCCGAAGCCGCGTTGCGGAAGCCGGTGATGACGGTGGCGTTGCAGCCGTAGTGCCTGGCGACAGGCAGCAGCGGAGGGGTTCCTATCCCCCCGCCGACCAGCAGCACCTTTTTATCCGGTTCCAGCAGAGGAAATCCATGTCCGAGCGGACCGACAAGGCTCAGATTCTCTCCGACCTGCCGCTGGGCAAGCCAGGCCGTTCCCTTTCCGCGCACCTCAAACACCAGACGCAGGATACCGGCGGCAGCATCAAAACCGCACAGCGATATCGGCCGCCGCAGTTCAAACCCTTCGCATAAAACCGTAACAAACTGCCCGGCTGCCGCGGCAGCGGCAATCTTCGGCGCAGAAAGAGTAAAATTGAAAATGCCCGGTGCAATTTCCGCCTTATACAGCAGTCTGCTCTGTTCTTCCGTATAGCGCATACGGCTCCCCCTCTCCTATCGGGTTAAACCTTGGTTATATCGATAAGCTCCATATCATCCATTGTCTTATCCATCGACAGACAGCGCGTCATCGCGGTCGCTGTATCCAGCGAAGTAAACACCGGAATGGAGCGCTCGACCGCAATGCGGCGCATCTGTACGCTGGCAAGCTTGGGATCGCGTCCATGCGCATCGGTAGAAATAATGTAGTCGATCTTGCCGCTCTCCAGCAGGTCGACAATATTAGGATGCGCCTCGTGCATTTTCCGTACCGACGAGGTCGGAATCATCTCTTTGTTCAGGCGGTTGGCGGTACCGGCTGTCGCATACAGATCAAAGCCGAGCTGACGGAATTTATCCGCAACGGCCATAGCCTCCACTTTATCGGTATCCCGCACTGTAATCAGCACACCGCCTGACTTCTTCATCTTATAACCGGCGGCAATAAGCCCCTTGAAAAGCGCATCTTCAAAGTTTTTAGCCAGTCCAAGCACCTCACCGGTCGACTTCATTTCCGGCCCGAGCTGAACATCCAGATTGCGCAGCTTTTCAAAGCTGAACACCGGCACCTTAACGGCGACATAATCGCGCTCCGGAACCAGACCGGTGCCAAATCCCATGTCTTTAAGCGGTTCGCCCAGCATGCAGCGGGTGGCCAGTTCCACCATCGGCACATTCGTCACCTTGCTGATATACGGCACGGTGCGGGACGAACGCGGGTTGACCTCGATAACGTACACGGTATCCTGATAGACCACATACTGGATGTTGACCAGGCCGACCACCTTCAGCGCACGCGCGAGACGGCCGGTATAATCGATGATGGTCTGACGGATGGTTTCACTGAGCGTCTGGGAGGGATACACCGAGATCGAGTCGCCCGAGTGCACGCCGGCACGCTCCACATGTTCCATGATGCCCGGAATCAGATAATCGGTACCGTCGCAGATCGCATCCACCTCGACTTCCTTGCCCATCAGGTATTTATCGATGAGCACCGGATTTTCCAGCTCGTGCGAGGTGATGATCGCCATGTATTCCTTTACGTCGTTGTCGTCGTAAGCGATAATCATATTCTGGCCGCCCAGCACATAGGACGGACGCAGCAGCACCGGATAGCCGACCTTGTGCGCCGCCTCAAGCGCCTCCTCGGTAGTAAACACCGTCGTGCCGGCCGGACGCGGGATACCGCACTGCTCAAGCAGCTCGTCGAAACGCTCGCGGTCCTCGGCAGCATCGATGCTGTCCGCCGGCGTGCCGAGGATTTTGACACCCTTTTCCTGCAGATGCTTGGTCAGCTTGATGGCCGTCTGGCCGCCGAACTGCACCACTACCGCCTCCGGACGTTCGGTAGCCAGAACGCTGTCGACATCCTCCGGCGTCAGCGGATCAAAATACAGGCGGTCGGAGGTGTCAAAGTCGGTGGAAACCGTTTCCGGGTTATTGTTGGCGATAATGGCCTCATAGCCCAGCTTTTTCAGGGTGCGCACACAATGCACCGAACAGTAGTCAAACTCAATGCCCTGGCCGATACGGATCGGTCCGGAACCGAAGACCACCACCCGCTTCTTGCCGGAATTCAGTTCCGCGTTATACAGCTCTGCCTCGTTCTCCTCATCCCAGGAGGAATAGAAGTATGGCGTTTCCGCAGCGAATTCCGCCGCGCAGGTGTCCACCATTTTGTAGGAGGCATGACGATGCACCGGCACCTTCTGTCCGGAGAGCCGTTCGATCGTCTTATCCAGGAAACCGAGTTTTTTGGCCCGCATATAGGTTTCTTCATCCAGCGTGCCGGCCTTCAGCTCACTCTGCATCGCCACCAGACGGTTGAGCTTGGACAGGAACCAGCGGTCGATTTTCGTGATGGCAAAAATCTCGTCCGGGGTCATAATACCGCGCTCCAGCGCCGCGTAAATCGCAAAAATACGCTCGTCATCGGTGTTGGCCACCATCGCACGAATCTCATCATCGGTTTTGGCTTCCAGCTTGGGCAGATGCGGCGTATCAATGCCGAGTTCAATGGAACGCACTGCCTTCATGAATGCGATCTCAAAGCCGGGGCCGATCGACATCACTTCGCCGGTTGCTTTCATCTGCGTGCCGAGATGACGGTCCGCATAGACAAATTTGTCAAATGGCCATTTCGGGAACTTGATCACGCAGTAATCGACCGACGGCTCGTTGCAGGCATACGTCTTTCCGGTGACGGCGTTGACGATTTCATCCAGACGATAGCCGATAGCGATCTTGCAGGCTACCTTGGCGATCGGATAACCGGTTGCCTTGGAGGCGAGCGCCGAGGAACGGGATACGCGGGGATTGACCTCAATGACCGCATACTGGCTGCTGTCCGGCTTGAGCGCGAACTGCACGTTGCAGCCGCCTTCCACACCGAGCGCCGTTACAATATTCAGTGCCGCCGCCCGCATCATATGGAATTCGCCGGCCGACATGGTCTGCGCCGGAGCGACGACGATTGAATCGCCGGTATGTACGCCCACCGGATCGACGTTTTCCATCGAGCAGACGTCAATGGCGTTGCCTGCGCCGTCGCGGATGACCTCAAATTCGATTTCCTTCCAGCCGGCCACGCTCTTTTCAATGAGCACCTGATGGATCAGCGAAGCCCGCAGGCCGCCCGAACAGATTTCCTCCATCTCCTCGTCGTTATGCACGAAGCCGCCGCCGGTGCCGCCGAGCGTATACGCTGGACGGACCACCACCGGATAACCGATTTCATTGGCATAGGCAACAGCGTCCGGGACCGATTCGACCACCTTGGACGGGATGCAGGGTTCGTTGATGGACAGCATGGTGTCCTTGAAGGCCTGGCGGTCCTCCGCTTTACGGATGGTTTCCGGGTTGACGCCGAGCAGCTTAACACCGCGGCTTTTCAGAAAATCGCCTTCCGAAAGCTCCATGCCGATATTCAGACCAGTCTGGCCGCCCATATTGGCGAGCACACTGTCCGGCTTTTCCAGATCGATGATCCGCTTAATCACCTCGACATTCAGCGGCTCGATATAAATTTTATCCGCCATCGTCTTATCGGTCATGATGGTTGCCGGATTGGAGTTGACCAGTACGACCTCCAAACCTTCTTCCTTCAGCGCACGGCAAGCCTGTGTGCCGGCATAGTCAAATTCCGCAGCCTGACCGATCACAATCGGGCCGGAACCGATCACAAGAACTTTTTTCACATCTGAGCGTTTTGGCATATCGTTATCCCCCTTACGATTTCAAGCGGCAAACAGTACTCAAGGAAAGCTTATCTGGAGGCTTTCAGCATTTCGAGGAACCGGTCAAATACCCATGCGGTATCCTGATAGCCCTTGCCGTCGGCCGGCTCAAACTGCACGGTAAAAGCCGGACATTCTTTATAATCCAGACCCTCCACGGTCCCGTCGTTGACATTCCGGAGGAAGGCGAAGGCCTTTGCGGAATCCACACTGTCCAGACTCACAGCATAGCCGTGGTTCTGCTCGGTCGTCATAACGCGGCCGTTTTCCAGATTGCGCACCGGCTGATTGCTTCCGCGATGGCCGACCGGCAGTTTTTCAATCGAAAAGCCGGCAGACACCGCCATCAGCTGATGCCCCAGCCCCCAGCCAAACAGCGGCTTCCCGCTCGCTGTCAGTTCCCGGATAATCTCCACGATTTCCGGATTGTCCCAAGGATCGCCGGGGCCGTCCGACAAAACGATGCCGTCCGGATTATCTTTGAGAATTTCCGCCGCCGGCGTATGGGCCGGATACAGCGTGCAGGAGCAGCCCCGGTGCAGGAAATGCTCGAGTATCCCCCGCCGGAAACCATAGTCCGGAATCGCCAGCTTATACTGCGCATCCGGCGCTTCGTAGCAGCGCGGCGCGGAAATGGTGATCTTTCCCACGGCCGGCGGAACGCGGTAAGCTTTGATCCGCTCCATTTTTTCTTCTTTTTGGTCAAGGGAATCGGTAATCAGCCCGTTCATGACGCCGAAATCGCGGATATGCCGGGTCAGCGCACGGGTATCGATCCCGCACAAACCGACAATTCCCTGCTGCCGGAGGTATTCGTCGAGCGTGACAAATTCATGCGCATCGGTCGGCTCCACGCACCACTCGCGTACGATATAGCCGCTGGCGACCAGCTTGGATTCGCTCACCGGATCCACGCCGCGGTTGCCGATAAGCGGATAGGTCTGCACCACGATCTGGCCGGAATAGGTGGGATCCTGCAGGAGCTCCTGACTGGCGGTCATATCGGTGTTAAACACCACCTCGCCCAGAGCTTCCCCTTCACTTCCCATTGCATATCCCTTGTACACGGTTCCGTCCGCCATCAGCAGATAAGCAGTCTTCATCTCGATCGTCCTTTCCCTTTTATGCTGAAATTCCTTTGCCTCAAAAATTTACAGGCGGCATACCGCCGAGAGCGCTTCCTTCATGCGCAGCGCTTCCCTTCTGGCCGCTTCGGCATAATCCTGTTCGGCGCATTTTTCCTTCTGCCACGCGCACATGATGCCGCGGGAGGAATTGATGACCGCACCGTAGCCATTGGCGTCGAATGCGCCGGCGACATCCGCCGCACCGCCGCCCTGAGCACCGTAGCCGGGAACCAGAAAGAAGGTATGCGGGAGCGCTTTGCGCAGCTCCTCCAGCTGTGCCGGGTAGGTTGCACCCACGACCGCACCGACGCCGGAATACCCATAGCGCGAGGGAACGCCGGCCGCGGCAAGCTGCTCACCCCAGGCTTCGCACATCCTCCCCATCTGCCGGTAAACCGGTTCGCCGTCGATCAGGCGGTCCTGCAGTTCGCCGGAAGACGGATTTGAGGTTTTCACCAGTACAAAAATCCCCGCGTCTTCCTTGGCGCAGATGTCCAGCAGCGGCTTGATGCCGTCCGTACCGAGATAGCCGTTGACCGTCAGGGCATCGCCGGAAAACGCGCGGTATTCCCGGCTGCCGACCTTTACCCGCCCCAGATGCGCGGCTGCATACGCTTCCATAGTGGAGCCGATATCGTTGCGCTTGCCGTCGGTGATGACGTACATCCCCTTCTGCCGTGCATATTCAATCGTCTGTGCCAAAGCACGCATTCCCGGCCAGCCGAACCGCTCATAATAAGCAGCCTGCGGCTTTACAGCCGGCACAATATCCGCCAGCGCATCGATAAGGCCCCGGTTATACGCCAAAACAGCCGCCGCTGCGCCTTCCAGCGTCTCACCGTGTTCCTCAAAGGCTTCCTGCACAAGGCAGTCCGGAATATATTCCAGTTTGGGGTCCAGTCCGGCCACCGTAGGATTCTGTTTTTGCCGAATTGCGTCGATCAGACGATCAAAAGACATGCCTAAATTCCTCCCAAAATTTCTGTTCAGCCGCGGTACACGATCTTACCGCCGAGCAGGGTTGCTTTGATTCTGCCGTACAGTGTTTCCCCCTTAAACGGGGTATTGCCCGATTTGCCGTGCAGCTTGTCCGGCTCCACAACCCAGGATGCCTGCGGGTCCAGCAGCACCAGATCGGCCTGCGCACCGACTTCCAGCGTACCGGCGGGCAGATGAAGCAGGCGGGCGGGATTCAGCGACATCTTTTCCACCAGCTGCATCAGAGTGAGATAGCCCGGATGAACCAGCGCGGTTATGCCGACGGCAAGCGAGGTTTCCAGGCCGACCGCACCATTTGGCGCACGGTCAAAATCTGCTTTTTCCGCCGCCGCATGCGGTGCGTGATCGGTTGCGATTATTTCCAGCGTTCCATCCCGCAGCCCCTCAATAATCGCCTGCCGGTCTTCCTCGGTGCGCAGCGGCGGATTCATGCGGTAATCCGCATCCCTTTTTCTCAGGCACTCGTCGGTCAGATAAAAATAATGGGGAGCTGTTTCACCGGTTACCGGAACACCGCGCCGACGCGCGTCCCGGATCAGCTCAACGCTTCCCCTTGTACTGACATGACAAATATGAACGGGACAGCCGGTAGCGGCTGCCAAAGCGATTTCTCTTGCCGTGCCGACATCTTCTGCCGCACGGGAAATGCCGGGAACACCGAGAGAACGGGAAACCGTTCCCTCGTTCATGATGCCACCCTGTACCAGAGACAGTTCCTCGCAATGCGCCAGAACCGGCACGCCGAGAGCAGCTGCCGTTTCCATAACGGTTTTCATCAGCGCGGCGGTCGCTACCGGGCGGCCATCATCCGAAACGGCCACAGCGCCGGCGGAATGAAGCGACCGGAGATCGGTCAGCTTCTCGCCAGCGAGAGAGCGGGTTGCCGCGGCAATCGGATAAACATGAGCGGATGCCTGCCGGGCCGTCTGTTTTATGTAGTGTACCGTTTCCGGCAAGTCACAAGCCGGGCTGGTGTTGGGCATGCACGCCACCGAAGTGATCCCTCCGGCTGCGGCGGCACGGCATCCGGAAAGGATATCCTCCTTGTGGGTCTGCCCGGGATCGCGCAGATGCACATGAATATCCACAAGCCCCGGAATACACACCAAGCCTTCGGCATCCATCACGGCGGCATCCGGACAGGAAAGCTGTTTTCCCCTTGCGGCAATCATGCCGTCCGCAACCAGAACATCCTGCGTTTCCTGATACTGTGAAGCCGGATCGATCACAACGGCTCCCCGGATCAACAGCTTGTCCACACGTTTCCCGCCTTTCTCAAATCGCAGCATGTCAGCCCTCTGCTGAGCGCTGACCCTAACTATGAAGTATAGCACAGAACACCCCTGGCTGACAATAGCCATTCTGTCTAAATACCTTTCCACGCTGCGGTTCCTTTTTTGTTTTGTTACGCCGACTGCGCCCCTCCGCATATCGTGCCCCCGCCGAGCACCAGATCGCCGTCGTAGAAGACAACCGCCTGCCCCGGTGTGATCGAACGCTGCGGCCGGGCAAAATCCACCCGCACGCGGCCGTCGTCCAGCGGCGTAAGCACAGCCTGCGCCGGCGGTGCCTGGTACCGGATTTTCGCCTGAACCGCAATGGCTGCGCGGGGCCGCTCCACAGACAGGAAGTTCACCTCATCCGCATAAAGAACAGAAGCCATCTGTCTTCCTTCCTCCCCCAGCACCACCTCATTGCGCGAGGCATCCAGGGCAACCACATACATAGGCCGTCCAAAAGAAATCCCGAGGCCCTTGCGCTGTCCCACCGTATACCGCGGCAGCCCGGCATGCCGGCCGAGCACCCGGCCGTTTTCGTCCACAAAATTTCCCGGCCGCATCGGCTGCCCGGCTTCCGCCTCCAAAAAAGCGATATAGTTGTCGCCGGGTACAAAGCAGATTTCCATGCTGTCTCCCTTATCCGCAACCGGCAGACCGGCTTCCTTTGCCAGCCGGCGCACCTCTTCCTTTTCGCGATCCTGCAAGGGGAAAAGCGTATGCGCCAGCTGCTCCTGCGATAAGCCGTAGAGCATGTAGCTCTGATCCTTGCCGGAATGGGAACACCTGAGCTGCCAGCGGCCGCTGGCAGGATCGAATGCCACATTGGCATAATGCCCGGTAGCTATGCCATCGGCCCCATTCCGCAGCGCCTCATCCAGCATCCAGCCGAATTTTATCCGGCGATTGCACACGACACAGGGATTCGGTGTGCGCCCTGCATAATAATCCGCAATAAAACGGGATACCACAATATCGCGAAAACGTTCCCGGCCGTCCAAAATACGGTGTTCCATTCCCAGTTTATCGCAGACGCGTCGGGCATCCGCACAGTCCCGGTCGGCCTGGCCGTGCAGGCGAAGCGTAATCCCGACCACGGTATACCCCTGCTGTTTGAGCAGCCAGGCAGCGGCGGAACTGTCCACCCCTCCGCTCATTCCAAGCCAAATCGTTTTCAATGTACGCTTCCCCCTCCCACTGTCGGCTTTGTCACCAGTATACCAGAAAACCGGGGCCTTGCCTATCCCCGGCGCAAAGGAAATCGACAGATAAAAATTGTTTGTTAAACCTTAAAATAAGTTGTTGCATTCCCCGGCAATTTTCAGTAACATAGAACTATCGTTAAGCCCCCTTGCCAGTAAATGGGTTGACGTGAAAATTGATTTGCAGGAGGAAAAACAGATGAGCAAACTGAAAATCGGCATCATCGGGTGCGGCGGCATCTCCAATGGGAAACATATGCCTGCGCTTTCCCGCCTGTCCGACAAGGTGGAAATGGTTGCGTTCTGCGATATTATTGTGGAGCGCGCACAGGAAGCCGCCAAAAAGTACGGTACACCGGACGCGAAGGTGTATGAGGATTATCATCAGCTGCTCGAGGACAAGAGCATTGATGTCGTGCATGTGCTGACGCCGAACCGCAGCCACTGTGAAATTACGGTGGCCGCCCTGGAAGCGGGCAAGCATGTCATGTGCGAAAAGCCGATGGCGAAAACTGCCGCGGACGCGCGCAAAATGCTCGAAGCGGCCAAGCGCAGCGGCAAGAAGCTGACCATCGGTTATCAGAACCGCTGCCGTCCGGACAGCCTGCTGTTGAAAAAAGCGGTGGATCGCGGCGATCTCGGTGAAATCTATTTTGCCAAGGCGCATGCCATTCGCCGCCGCGCCGTGCCGACCTGGGGTGTTTTCCTCAATGAATATGAGCAGGGCGGCGGTCCGCTGATCGATATCGGCACCCACGCCCTTGACCTGACCCTGTGGATGATGAACAACTATAAGCCGAAGGCGGTTCTGGGCCAGACCTTCAAAAAGCTCGGCAAGCAGACCGAGACCGGCAATGCCTGGGGCGACTGGGATCCGGAGAAGTTCACCGTGGAGGATTCCGCGTTCGGCTTCATCACCATGCAGGACGGCGCCACGATTATTCTGGAATCCAGCTGGGCGCTCAACACGCTGGACGTGCACGAGGCGCAGACCACGCTGTGCGGCACCAAAGCCGGCGCGGATATGGTCGACGGCCTGCGCTTCAACATGATCGATCTCAATAAGCAGACCATCAAAAAGCCCTCTCTGGAGAGCGGCGGCGTAGCCTTTTACAGCGGCGCGGCTTCCGACGACTGCTCGGATGTGGAAGCGGCGCAGTGGATCGACTCCATCATCAACGACACCACCCCGCTGGTCCTGCCGGAACAGGCGCTGGTGGTAACCGAAATCCTCGAGGCGATTTACACCTCGGCGAAAACCGGCGAAGCGGTTTATTTCTAAAAGAACAATATCATCAAAACAGGCGTGCAGCCGACTGGCTGCACGCCTGTTTTTTATTCCCATCCCATCAAAGCGGTGATTTCCGGTATCAGCGCTTCTGCGAAACGCCGGTGTGCGACTTCATTCGGATGACCGACCGCACCGACCTCCACACCGCTCATCGGCTGCATCAAAGCGAAACGGGCATCCGCCCCGCTTTCCTGACGGAACGCCTCCACGGCATCGGAAAGACTCTGCGAAAGATTCTGCCGCATCATGCCGTATGTCCAGAGGATTTTCGCATCCGGATACGCGGCGTACACCTGTTGTAATAGCGCAAGCGCCGCCTGCTTCAGCTGTGCGGCCGATGCGCCGCCGGTGATATCGTTCGTCCCGGCGTTGATGACAACCAGATCCGGCTGCCACTGCTGTGTATCCCACACTGTCCGGCTCACCGGAGAGGCGTAGGTAAACACCTCGGAAAGCGTTCCGGTTTTGGAGCCGCCGTTATTCACGTGAACACCGCGGCCGGATATCGCCACAAAATGGCCTTCCGCCCCGAAATGTTCAGTCAACAGCGCCGCATAGGTCTTCATCCCATCCTGCTCCGCAGATACATAGCGGCTGCTGGTTCCGGTATTGCCAAAGCCAGCGGTAATGGAATCCCCGATGAATTCGATTTTCCGCACCGGCGCCGGTTCCGCCTCCAGGAAAGCCGCCCCTTTGGCATCGTCTCCGGAACGAACCGTTGCCTCCTGTATCAGCAGGGACGCATTATGCGCCTCGGTCAGACGCACAAGACGCACCGTGTGCTCGCCGTAATCCAGTGACTCCGGTGTCTGATAGGTTTTGATCGCGCCGACAGGAAACGTCTGATCTTCCGCGCCGTCGATAAACGCCCGCACATACGTGGTGTAATCGCTCTCCGTTTCGGCGCAGGACAGGCTGACCGACAGCGACCGGCCCAGAAAACGGATTTCCACATAGGCGTTTGTCCAGTCCAGGCAGACGGCATCCCCTTCCAGCACATAACGGCCGGAAATGCGGCCCGCCTCGCTTACCGGACGGGTAACCTCCGGGACAAGCGGTACTTCGGAAGATGCGGACGGGGCGCCGCCGGAAGAATCGGCTTCGCTCCCGGCGCCGCCGGTACAGCCGGCCAGACACAGGCTCAGACAGCACGCAACACTGACAAGCACAAAACCTTTTCTGTTTTTCTTCATTTTACCTTATCCCAACTGCAAAATGCTCTGTTCCAGCAATGCCAGCTGCTCCTGCAGCCGCGCCGCGTTTTCGCGGGCACCTGCCACCACGTTTTCCGGCGCCTTATCGGTAAACGATTTGTTGGCCAGCCGGGCCAGCACGCCGTCAAGCTGCTTTTGAATGCCGGCTTTTTCTTTTTCCAGCCGGGCCTTTTCCGCAGCGATATCGATCAATTCCGCCATCGGCATTTTGATGGTCGCATCCGCCGTCACCACACTGACCGCTCCGTCAATGTCGAACTTTTCGCCCACCAGCACCTCGGAAGCGGAGGCGAGCCGTTCCATAAAGACCGCACCGTTGCGGAAGGTATCGGCAAACCCGGTTTCCACATAGACCTGCGCCTTGCGGGACGGCGGCACATTCATTTCGGCCCGACGGTTGCGAATCGCCCGGATCGCCTCCATCAGCCGTTCCATTTCCTTTTCCTCGGCCGCAAAATCCAGAGAATCCGTATACACCGGCCACGCGGAAATCATCAAGGATTCCCCTTCATGCGGCAGAGACTGCCAGATTTCTTCGGTGATGAACGGCATAAACGGATGCAGCAGCTTGAGGATGCCGGTCATCACATACACCAGCACCCGGCGCGCGTCTTCTGCCCTTTCGCCCTGCAGATGCACCTTGCACAGCTCAATATACCAGTCGCAGAAGCTGTCCCAAATGAAATCGTACAGCTTCTGGACGGCAATCCCAAGCTCGAATTTCTCCAGATTGTCGGTAACCTCTTTCACCAGGCGGTTGAACCGGGAAAGGATCCATTTGTCCTCCATTCCCAGTGTATCCGGCAGGGTAAGCGCCACATCGCCGTCACTGAGATTCATCCGGATGAAACGCGCCGCATTCCACAGCTTGTTGGCAAAATTGCGGGACGACTGCACCTTTTCCTCCAGGAAACGCATATCGTTCCCCGGGCTGTTGCCGGTAGCCAGGGAGAAGCGCAGCGCGTCCGCGCCGTACTGATCGATCACTTCGATCGGGTCAACGCCGTTGCCCAGCGACTTGGACATTTTGCGCCCCTGCGCATCGCGCACCAGACCGTGGATGAAGACGTTTTTAAAGGGCACCTCTCCCATGTGGGCGATACCCGAGAACATCATGCGCGCCACCCAGAAGAAGATAATATCATACCCGGTAACCAACGTATCGGTCGGATAGAAATAGTCCAGCTCCGGTGTTTTTTCCGGCCATCCGAGGGTTGAGAATGGCCACAGCGCGGAAGAAAACCAGGTGTCCAGCGTATCCTCATCCTGCCGCAGATGATGGCTGCCGCATTTTGGGCACACAGCCGGATCTTCCCGGGAAACCACCACTTCCCCGCAGTCTGCGCAGTACCACGCCGGGATCCGGTGTCCCCACCACAGCTGACGGGAAATGCACCAGTCGCGGATATTCTCCATCCAGTTGAAATAGACCTTATCAAACCGTTCCGGCACAAATTTGGTTTTGCCGCTCCGCACGGCATCGATCGCCGGCGCCGCCAAAGGCGCCATTTTCACAAACCACTGCATCGAAACCAGCGGCTCGATCACCGTATGGCAGCGGTAGCAGTGCCCGACGTTGTGCCTGATCGGTTCCACCTTGATCAGATAGCCCTTTTCCTCGAGCTCCTTCACGATCGCCTTGCGGCATTCCGCGGCGGTCATGCCCTGATAGCGGCCCGCCTTCTCGTTCATGATGCCGCTTTCGTCGATAACGGTGATCACCTCAAGCTGATGACGCAGTCCCACCTCAAAGTCGTTCGGGTCGTGCGCAGGGGTGATTTTCACCACACCGGTTCCGAAATCCATCTCGACATAGGTGTCGGCAATCACCGGGATTTCCTTATCGACCAGCGGCAGGATCAGGTTCTTGCCGACGAGCGCACGGTAACGCTCATCGTCCGGATGCACCGCCACCGCGGTGTCACCGAGCATCGTTTCCGGACGGGTGGTCGCCAGTTCCAGATAACCGCTGCCGTCCGCAAAGGGATAGCGCAGATGATAGAAAAACGCGTCCTGCTCCTCAAATTCCACCTCGGCATCGGAGATGGAGGTGTGGCAGTGCGGACACCAGTTGATGATCCGTTCGCCCCGGTAAATCAGGCCCTCTTCGTACAGGCGCACGAAAACCTCCCGCACCGCCTTCGAACAGCCCTCGTCCAGCGTGAAACGCTCGCGTTCCCAGTCGCAGGAGGAGCCGATTTTGTGCAGCTGCTGCACAATGCGGCCGCCGTACTGCCGGCGCCATTCCCACGCGCGTTCCAGGAAAGCCTCGCGGCCGATGTCCTCCTTGCGGATGCCTTCCTTGGCCATCGCTTCCACGATTTTGGCCTCGGTGGCAATCGACGCATGGTCGGTTCCCGGCATCCAAAGCGCCTCATAGCCCTGCATGCGGCGCCAGCGGATCAGGATGTCCTGCAGGGTATTGTCCACAGCGTGCCCCATGTGCAGCTGCCCGGTGATATTGGGCGGCGGCATAACAATGGTATAGGGCTTCTTCTCCGGGTTGACCTCGGCGTGAAAATAGCCGCCGTCCAGCCAGAATTGATAAATACGGTCCTCCACCTCACGGGGATCATAGGTTTTTGCCAGTTCCTTTTTGTCTCCCATTTCTGTTCTGACACCTTTCCTGCCGCCCAATCTGCGGACACTGTATAGATTTTTCTATTTTATCACACTGCCGCCGGTTCTACAAGTGTTCTGAAAAAAATCCTGCACGCGGCGCTTGACAAATAGCCACCGCCTGCTATAATGATAACAAGCAAAGACCCTTTCCCCATTTTTGTCATATCTGCGGCTAAAGACTGTGAAGGGAATAAGACATAAGCGGACAGCTTACAGAGAACCGGCGGTTGGTGTGAGCCGGCAGTGTCTGTTATGTGTATAGCTCATCCCGGAGTCGCTTATCTGAAGGCTTCTGCTTTAAGGATAAGCCGTGTGGTCACGTTACAGGCCGGAGCCTTAGCGGTTTGTCCGCCGGAGGCTTGCTGAGGGGCGCTGCGGCGCCTGAATGTGGGTGGTACCACGAGCGAATGATTCGCCCGTCCCTGTTGTGGGGACGGGTATTTTTGTATTCTCTATTATCTTTTCAGGGAGGTTATGCTATGAAACCGTCATTTCAGAAGTATCGTCCGTTTGAGCAGATTACGCTGCCCGACCGGCAGTGGCCGTCCCGGGTCATCGATAAGGCGCCCGTGTGGTGCAGCGTGGACCTTCGCGACGGCAACCAGGCGCTGGTCGACCCGATGAACATGGAAGAGAAGCTGGAATTCTTCAAAACACTGTGCGACATCGGGTTCAAGGAAATTGAGGTGGGCTTCCCCTCGGCGTCCGAAACGGAATATGCCATCTGCCGCGAGCTGATCGAAGGCGGCCATATCCCGGACGACGTCACCATCCAGGTGCTCGTGCAGGCGCGTGAGCACCTGATCCGCAAGACATTTGAGGCCATCCGCGGCGCGAAAAACGTCATTGTCCATTTCTATAACTCCACCTCCACCCTGCAGCGCAAGGTGGTGTTCAAAAAGGATATGGACGGCATCATCGATATCGCGGTGGCCGGTGCCAAATTGATCCGCGAACTGACCGACAGCTTTGAAGGTGACACCAACATCCGCTTCGAGTATTCCCCGGAAAGCTTTTCGGGCACCGAGATGGACAATGCCGTTGCCATCTGCGCGGCGGTGATGGACGAAATGGGCTCCACCAAGGAAAACCCGATTATTCTCAATCTGCCGGATACGGTGGAAATGTGCACGCCCAATACCTATGCGGATCAGATTGAGTATTTCATCCGTCATCTGCCGGGCCGGGAACGCGCCATTATCAGCGTCCATCCGCACAACGACCGCGGCACCGGCGTGGCGGCGGCGGAACTGGCGATGCTGGCCGGGGCTGAGCGGGTGGAAGGCACTCTGTTCGGCAACGGGGAGCGCACCGGCAATCTGGATATCGTCAACATGGGGCTGAATATGTTCACGCAGGGCGTTGACCCGCAGCTCGATTTCAGCAATCTGCCGAAGCTGCGCGAGCTGTACGAACGCTGCACGAAGATGCATGTCTATGCCCGTCAGCCTTATGTGGGCGAACTGGTCTTCACCGCGTTCTCGGGATCGCATCAGGACGCGATCAATAAGGGCATGGAATACATGCAGCAGTCCGGCTCCGATTACTGGGAGATCCCCTATCTGCCGATCGACCCGGCGGACGTCGGCCGGCAGTACGAACCGATTATCCGTATTAACTCGCAGTCCGGCAAGGGCGGCGCCGCCTTCGTCATGCAGAACGTTTTCGGCTATCATCTGCCCAAAAAGATGCACCCCGAATTCGGCGCTCTGGTCAAGGCAGAGTGCGACCGGCAGGGACGGGAACTGTCCGCAGAGGAGCTGTTTGGCGTCTTCCGCAGCAGTTATCTGGAAATTCCGGAAAAATACAAGCTCCTCCGGCACAGCATTGCCGAATCCTCCGGTGAAAACGGTACCGTCTCCTTCTCCGGTACGCTTTCGGTTAATGGCCAAACCCACGAAATCACCGGCTCCGGAAACGGGCCGATCGACGCCTTCTTCCAGGCGCTGCAGGAGCTGCATATTCCGGGCTATGCATTCCTCTCCTATCACGAGCACGCCATCACCTCTGGCTCCGACTCCAACGCCATTGCTTATATTGAACTGAAAAAACCGGACGGAAAGCCGATTTTCGGCGTTGGTATCGCCAGCAACATCAACCTGGCCTCGATCCGCGGCGTTCTGAACGCCATCAACCGTGCGGAGAACGGACAGTAATACAGTCGTTGTTTCCTTCAGGGAATAAATAAAAAAAGGAGCGTTCATCTATGTCAAACACCTATAAGGTCACACTGCTGCGCGGCGACGGCATCGGTCCGGAAATCGTGCAGGAAGCTCTCAAAGTCCTGGATGCGGCCGGGAAAAAATTCCAGTTTTCTATCGAATATACCGACGCGCTGATGGGCGGCTGCGCAATTGACGCCACCGGCGTGCCGCTGCCGCAGGAAACCATCGATTCCTGCCTGGCCTCCGATGCGGTGCTGCTCGGTGCGGTCGGCGGCTACAAGTGGGATACTCTTCCGGGAAATCTCCGTCCGGAAGCGGGCCTGCTCGGCATCCGCGGCGCCCTCGGCCTTTTTGCGAACCTTCGTCCGGCGAAAATTTACGGACCGCTCAAGGGAGCCTGTCCCCTGCGCGAGGATATCATCGGCGACAGCATGGACATCATGGTGGTGCGCGAGCTGACCGGCGGTATTTACTTCGGCAAGCGCGGCCGGGAAATGGTGGACGGCGTGGAAGCCGCTTACGATACGGAATACTACACCGCAAAAGAGGTGGAGCGTATCGCCCGCGTGGCTTTTGAGACCGCCCGCAAGCGCAGCCATAAGGTACACAATATCGATAAGGCGAACGTGCTGGAGTCCTCGCGCCTGTGGCGGGAAACCGTCCTGCGGGTGGCCAAGGATTATCCGGATGTGGAGCTGCAGCACCTGTATATCGACAATGCGGCCATGCAGCTGGTGCGCAATCCGAAGCAGTTTGACGTTATCGTGGCGTCGAATATTTTCGGGGACATCCTTTCGGATGAAGCGTCTCAGGTGGCCGGCTCGATCGGCATGCTCGCTTCCGCCTCGCTGGGCGAAGGCAAGCGAGGCCTGTTTGAGCCGATTCATGGCTCTGCCCCGGATATCGCCGGAAAGGGCATCGCCAATCCGCTGGCGACCATCCTTTCGGCGGCGATGATGCTGCGCTATTCGCTGGATCAGAGCGAAGCCGCCGATGCCATCGAAGCTGCGGTGGAAAAGGTGCTCATGGATGGCTATCGCACACCGGACATCTATACCGACGGCTGCAAAAAGGTCGGCACGGTGGAAATGGGCGACGCGGTTGTCGCCGCCCTGTAATCCTGTTTTTTTCGGGGAGACGCAGAATGTCATGCATTTTGCGTCTCCCCGTTCCGTTTTACAAGGAGGAAAGCGAAAATGACCGTCAAGGAAAAAATGAAAAACGGCATGCTGTACTGCTGCGGCGATGAGGAACTGATGCGGGAACAGACGCAATGCCTGGAAAAGCTGTACGATTTCAACCAGACCCGTCCCAGTGAAGCGGACAAGCGGGCGGCCTTGCTGAAAGAGCTGTTCGCGGAAGTAGGCGAAGGCTGCTATGTGGAACCCCCGCTGCATGCCAACTGGGGCTGTAACACCCATTTCGGCCATCATGTCTATGCAAATTTTAATCTCACTTTGGTGGATGATACCGATATTTTTGTCGGGGATTATGTTATGTTTGGCCCCAATGTAACCGTCGCCACTGCCGGCCACCCGGTAGATCCGGAACTGCGCCGCCAGATCGCGCAGTTCAACATCCCGGTTCATATCGGCAATAATGTGTGGATCGGCGCCGGATCCGTTTTGCTTCCCGGTGTGAGCATCGACGACAATACGGTTATCGGTGCGGGCAGCATCGTCACCAGGGATATCCCGGCAAACGTTGTGGCGGTGGGCAATCCCTGTCGCGTACTGCGGGAAATCGGCGACCATGACCGGGAATATTATTATCGCGGCCGGCGGATTGTCCGTCCGTTGTGACCGGGCGTAATTCAGCGTGAATAAGGGCGGGAAACGATAAGTTTCCCGCCCTTATTCACGCTCATGCAGGGTTACGTACACGGTATCTCCGGGCTTTTTTCCGATTTTGGCCCGGATGGATTTGGGCACCCCGAGAATGTGTCCCGGCGTTTTCATTCATCAGCAACAGCTTGACGGCAGATGTGCCAAGGTCGATACCAATGAAATAGTGCGTAAAACCACCTCTCTCGATGTTTCTTTTTCAATATCATGGCAATCTCGAAGTTCAGTAAAAAATAAACTAAAATTGCAAAGAACCCGTTAAGAGCGCGTATGAGAAATCAGCCGATTAAGAAACGCAGACACCGCAGGATCCTAAGGTGTCTGCAGCTGTTCGACGATGAGGTGTTATACAGGAAGATCGCGCATTATAAAATGCATTTGCACATTTGGTTGGTGAATGAAAAAGATTTATTCCATCAAATAAAAACCCATACGCACGCTTTAAGCGGTTTGAAAAAAATTCGTCAGAAAGTTTAAATCGGTACAATCCGTTGGTCAGAACAATGGCACTTCCACGGGCTTGCCGTCTTGCATGGCCGAAAGATGGGCACAAATACCGGCAGCGGTGATGTTGGCCCCCAACACCTCGTCAATCCGGGGCTTGCGCTTTTCTTTGATGCTGGAAAGAAATTCGTGGACAAGATGGGGATGAGAACCATGATGGCCTCCACCTGCGCCTCTTTTCAGGGAGTTCTGCGGATTGAGTGGATCATAATTCTCTCCCACCGTAAAACGCTGGATTTCTTTCGGCAACAGCTGGTAATAATTTGGCATGGGGACAATTTTCACATCCTGACGGGCACCGCGCTCACCGGGTTTGACGTCAAGCATATGCGTTACATAAGGATCGTTCGCATCGGCAAACCCCCACTCAAAGCTAGCCTTACTCCCATAAACAAAAAGCCCCTCCTGATATTCGCGCGCCGTGGCAAATAATGAGCGCGTCGCCTCCGCTTTCATGCCGTTTTCATAATCAAACAGGGCGGTTTCAACGGGATACGGATTGCCATAGTTTTTTGTCAAGGCTTCGTCCATCACGCCGGAGCCGAACCCGATCACACGCTTGACCCTGGACCCGGACAATACCGTCATAGGCCCGATAGCGTGCGTTCCATAGTACATCGGCGGCAATCCCATCCAGTAATCCGGCCAATTCTGCATATCCTGATAATGGGAGCCGCGCATAAATTGGATGCGGCCCATTTCCCCGGAACGCAGCATCTCCTGAATATAGAAAAATTGATAGGTGTACAAGGTCGTTTCCATCATCATGTAATTTTTTCCGGAGCGCCGCACGGCATCGGTTATAGCTTGCAGGTCTTCGAGCGAGGTGGCCATCGGCACGGTACAGGCGCAATGCTTTCCGGCATTCAGAACTGCAATCGTCTGCTTTGCATGCTGCGGAATCGGCGTTACTATATGAACCGCATCCACCGCCGGATCGTTTAGTATCTCTTCGAAGCTGTTATAGATTTTGTTGATGCCGTAATGTTCCGAAATTCGTTTGGTTTGTGCGGGATCAAGGTCGTAGATGCCCAAGGTGTCCACGTCCGGATGGTATTTGTATATCTCAGCAAATGATCCGCCAAATGCCAATCCGATCAAAACAACGTTCATGTAGATTCCTCCTTGTTATAAACTGCGTTTTTATAATAAGCTTCATCATGCCTTTTTAACATGGATATTTCGGAAAAATTCATGTATAATGGATGCGATGCAGAGAGAGAAGTGCTGTTGCAGGAGGTCGGTTATGGAGTACAGCTGTTTTTGTACCGGTGCCCGTCGGTGCATGTCTAGCGGAAATCACAATCTGTATAAAACAGGCGTTGTTCACATGGATCGTGTAATGCAGGAGCATGATTTCATCTATTTGCTGGAAGGCGAATGGGAGATCGAGCAAAACAGGATTATGTATACGATGCGGCCGGATGACATTTTGATTCTGCACGCCGGTGAGCATCACGGCGGGCGTGTTCCTTGCAGCGACGGTACACATACCATGTATCTTCATATAGAAGCGAGGCCGGATGATCGGTTTTCTCTTTCTGGCGCGAAGGGAAAAACCGAAAAGGAAAGGATATGGCTGCCGACTCGGGTATCGTGCCGCCGAAATCCGCGCGTCCGGGAACGGTTTCAGGAAATTCTCTCTACATATTGGGAAAGTGCTTTATCGGCACATAAGATGCAAAAAATAGCGTTGCTTTTTGATTTGCTGCTGTTGGAGATTGCGGATTGTCTGGAACCCGGTGTTCAGCGCTATAGCGCTGCCGACACGGCGGCAAGGCTGATACAATCTAATCCGCAGCGCCTTTTTACCGAAGCCGAACTGGCTGCCCAAACATATATCAGTGAAAAGAGCCTGCGTGCAGCGTTCCAGTGCACATTCGGCCAAACGCCGTATCGCTATCAAATGGACGTTAAACTGCGCATGGCCGCTGCTTATCTGGAAAATCATCCGCATATGACGCTGAGGGAGATTGCCTGTAATCTGGGCTTTTGTGATGAATTTCACTTGAGTCGGCGGTTCAAAGACAAGTATGGGATTTCTCCCGGGACATACCGAAAAAAAGAAAGCGCAGCTTCTTGGAAATAAACCAACTGGGGCTGCCCCCCATTTCGGCCATCATGTCTATGCAAATTTTAATCTCACTTTGGTGGATGATACCGATATTTTTGTCGGGGATTATGTTATGTTTGGCCCCAATGTAACCGTCGCCACTGCCGGCCACCCGGTAGATCCGGAACTGCGCCGCCAGATCGCGCAGTTCAACATCCCGGTTCATATCGGCAATAATGTGTGGATCGGCGCCGGATCCGTTTTGCTTCCCGGTGTGAGCATCGACGACAATACGGTTATCGGTGCGGGCAGCATCGTCACCAGGGATATCCCGGCAAACGTTGTGGCGGTGGGCAATCCCTGTCGCGTACTGCGGGAAATCGGCGACCATGACCGGGAATATTATTATCGCGGCCGGCGGATTGTCCGTCCGTTGTGACCGGGCGTAATTCAGCGTGAATAAGGGCGGGAAACGATAAGTTTCCCGCCCTTATTCACGCTCATGCAGGGTTACGTACACGGTATCTCCGGGCTTTTTTCCGATTTTGGCCCGGATGGATTTGGGCACCCCGAGAATGTGTCCCGGCGTTTTCATACGCACAAGACTGCCGTTGTATGGTTCACCGTCAAATGTTGCATGAACCTTGACGCGTCCCCTGCCGAATTCCGCCCGGACGTCATAGGGAAAATCAATATAGGCGCCGTCAATATCGGGCACCTTTTGCAGTGTGGCATCAAACCGGTAAATTTTTGGATTCATCTCTGCTCCCTTGCCGCCGTTTCAGCCGCGGAAAACTTCCCCTTTAGAATGTGCCGAAAAGCGTGCCCTATTCCGCTGCTTTCCTTCTTAGCCTTTTGGTGAACCCTTTCGTTTTTCGACGGCAATCCACTCTGCAAAAAAGAACAGAAGACAGCCGACGGCATAGCAGACCATATCCGCCAAATCAAAGGTGGAACCGATCAGGATGCCCAGCCATGTTCCGGTAAGCCCCAGTTTGCCGGCGATGTTCAGCCCCTGCAGTCCTTCGACAGCAAAACTGAAAAGCAGTACCCACACCGCCAGCCATCTGGGCTTTTCCGGATGGATAACGCGTCCAAGACAGCACAGCAGAACGGTAACCAGAACATCACCGACATACGGCCGAATAAAGCGGTCATGCACAAATACAGCAATGATGATTTCCAGCAAAAGCAGCGGAATAAAAGCCAGCAGATACGGCAGACGTTTTTTCAATCCCCTCACGCCCCTTTACAGCATCGCATTTCTGGCATGCAAAATCCATTTCGGCCGATCCAGCGGATTTACTCCCCGGCGCGGCGCTGTTTTTCCTAATTCAAGAGGACACTCCTGATATCCGTAAAACGCCGATGCATAGGTTCCTTTGCCGGACGTCATGGACCGGAATGCGATCGGGTAATCGAGTGAAGTAGCAACAGGCAGAATTGCTTCCAGTGTGAACTGCCCCCGCTGCATGATCGGCGTATCAAAGGTGCCGCGCATGTTAAGAACGTCGCGGATCAATCCGCCTAAAAATTCTTCCCCTGCGGAAACGGTCACCTTCATCAACGGTTCCAGCAGCGTGGTCCCGCTGTTGGTCAGCGCCTGCAGAACGGCGACCGGTGTCGCCACAAAGAAATCAAGCGGATGCGTATGCACATGATGGTGCTCTCCGCCGATCAGGGTAAATTTCGCGTCGGTGACCTCCCAGCCGAGCGGCCCCTGCTTCAGGGAACGAAACAGGCTCGTTTCGACGTGATTCTGATAGCGGTACGGCAGCTGCTTCTCCTTGATCGCCGATTCATAGCGGATTCCGCTGCCTCGGGGCAGCGGCTCCACCAGCAGCCGGACAACCGCCCAGCAGGGCTTCGGCATGGTATATACCTCAAGCCCTTCCGCAGTACCGGCAGGCGTCTCCTTGTAAATAACCGTAGGCGCCGAAAAAGAGACCGTGAGATGATAGCGTTCCCGGATCAGCTCGGTCAGAATCTCCAGCTGGATCATACCGGTGATGCTCAGATGCAGCTCCCGGCTTTCCCGTATCCACTCCAAATCCAAAAGCGGATCCTCCTCGGAAAGCTCCTGCAAAGCCTCCACAAGAATGGGCAGTTCCTCCTCGCTTGCGGAGAACGCCTGTACTTTGAGCAGCGGTACAGCAAGCCGGCAGCAGCGGTGAACCGGCAGGCTGCCGAGAATATCCCCGGTTTTGATTTGGGACAAACCGTAAACGGCGCCGATTTCGCCGCTGCGGATTTCCCCGGCATCGATTGTCTTTGTCCCGTTGAACCGGCGGATCTGCGTGATCTTTTGGGCCTGCTCAGACCCCAGAACAACTATGCTGTCCCGATTTTGAATATGACCGGAAAACAGCCGGATATGAGCCGCCTTCCCCATCGCCGGGTCATGCTCCACTTTATACACCACGCCGGAGAGAGGCTGATCATCGCGATGGGCTGCTGCCGGCAGATAACGCAGGATGCCGTCGAGCAGCTCCTGTATGCCCTTCCCCTGTTTCGCGCTGGAAAAGAACACCGGAAACAATGCTCTGTCCGCCGTGCCGGTACGCAGGGCTTCGAGCAGCCGGTCCGGCTCCACCAACGTTTCTTCGATGTAGGCCAGTTCCATCGCTTCATCAAATTCCGCCGCCGCTTCCAGCGCATCTTCCCAATAGGTTTCCGAAGCGATAATTCGGCAGTCATCGGTTCCCGGCGCGGCAACCGTCTGTGTGACGAACAGCCGGCCGGTCAGCTCCTGCCGTATCTGCCGGAGCACCTCCGGAATCCGGCAGCCGGGCCGATCCACCTTGTTGATCAGAAACAGCGTAGGAATCCGCAGCTGTTTCAGCGCCATCCACAGCAGTCTTGTCTGCGGCTGCACACCTTCCGCCGCGGAAATAACCAGCACTGCACCGTCCAGCACACCCAGGCAGCGCTCCACTTCACCGATAAAATCCACATGACCGGGCGTATCAATCAGATTGACCGTCACGTCCTGACAGCGCAGGGAAGCGGCCGCTGCTTTGACCGAAATTCCCCGCCGGCGTTCCACTTCCAGCCAGTCGGTGTGCGATGTGCCGGCGTCAACACTCCCCGCCTGACGTATGCTGCCGCCCAGATATAAGAGCTGCTCGGTCACCGAGGTCTTGCCAGCGTCAACATGTGCCAGAATGCCAAGATTTATCGTTTCCTCAGACAAGCGAATTCACCCGCTTTATTTTTCATATATACCGCACGGCGTTATACCGTAAAGGCTTTCCATTCTGCCGGATGATATGCTGTTCCTCCAAATACCTGTGAATATCTTTAGGGATTCCAGCAGTATGTCCATCAATGGATTCTTCTCTGGTTGTCCGTGGTTGGATGGTTGATTGCCGTCTGGGTAACGGTCCCGATCAACTTCGCCACCTTGATTTGTGACAGCTTCATGTTGTCCCTCAAATACTTCAGCCGACTCCCCATAAATTCTCTATCTAAAGCAATTCACCTCGCAAATACTATTTATAACACAACATTTATGTATCGTCAATTTGTTTAACCAATGCACATTTGCCTTTTGCAGACGAAAATAGGGAAAGCGCCCGAACGCATAAAAACATGCTGTCCAGGCGCTATTTTAAATGATTCTTCTGTTTCTCTTTTTGAACACATATTAAATAGATTAGTACTTACATGGGCACGCGTTGAATATCCGTCGGCTTTTTTGAGAACGAAAAAACCATGTCGTCCACCCCGGCGTATCCAGACTTTTCTGCATTTTACAGACGAAAATCCGCCCGCTATGGAAGCAATGCAATATCTCCACCTTGTTGAGCTGGAATCAAAATTTTTGTCTGCGAAGCCCGCCCGCTCCCCTCAGCCGATTTTTTGTCAGAAAGTTTGGCACGCACCCGTTGGCGTTACTTCTCAAGGCACCTGATTTCGCTTTTGATTTCTTTAATCCGCTGGTTGGATTCGACCTCATGATTCTTTCCATCATAAACTGCATAGAATCTATCGAATCATCTCAATCGTTCTATGACTCTGCCGAACTGGCAGAAGACAAGGCTATTCCAAATTCCACAAAACAATAGCGGTCATCCCAATAGGGCGGCGAACCGCCTTCCCAGTCGGGCTTATCCGTAAACGTTGCGGGCGCCACCATATGGCTCTCTCCACAGGCACGGTGATGGGGACCCAGCAGATTACGGTTACCGGAATACAGGCATAGCTCTATCCGGTTCTCCCCATCCGTTATCCACTCGGTTACATCCAGACGATAGGGCGCGAAAGCGAAAGCTCCCGCATCATTACCGTTTACTCGAACGGTCGCCACCGGCATATTCAAACTATCCGCAGACAAAATATAGCGGCGGTTTGCCTCCTTATTCACGCAGAACTGCCGGCTGACCGTCAGCTTTCCGGTAAAGAACCAATAGCCGCTGGTGGTAATATCGCGAATATCCACCACCGTTTTTGGCGGAGCCAGACGGAAGCTTCCCTGTGCACGCAAAGCCCGGCGGGGCAGCCGCTGAACTTCCCCCTCCAGTTCGGTGGAAAAATCCCCAAACAGGTAACAGCTCTCCAGCTCTGTGTCTAGTGTCAGGCGGTTCTTCTCACTCTCATGCACGTTTTCTCCGAACAGTACCGCGTACACTTCATCCCGCTGGGAAAATCGTGCGGACATCTCCAAAATATTTTTTTCCTCCTGAAGATATCGCTTCACATCGCACATCCGGAAGGCCTTGTCCACATACCAGCCGGTATCCCGAAAAGCAAAAGCCTGTCCATTTATCGAAAAAGTGAAGGCCGTTGGCTTTTCCATACCCAGCTGCACATTCCTTATAGCCGCCAAATTTCGGACAGAGAACGAGAAGCGCATATCCACCCGGCAAGGCCGCTGCAGGCGAAGCAACTCCTCCTGCAGCAGAATCACCGCCTTAGGCTCCTGCCATGCCCCACCATCAAGCCGATAGGTGCAAACGTCGAGTGTCAGCCCGTTAGGCGTCTGATCCTCTATCTGAAACGTCCGGGGAAATTTTAATATTTCCTCCTGAAGGACATTCACTTCCTCCTGCATCGGGGGCGTACAGAGCAGCAGATAGCTCTGCGCCGGCGCAAAGGACAGCGTCCATACTGTATCGTTCCCCTCACCATACGCAGGCAGCGGGCAATCTGCATCCCGCAGGCCAACCGGGCACAGCGAATACTGTCCATGCAGCCGCAGGGCATGGGTCCCCTGATCCTCCAGTGTTCGGTTGATAATAAAATAAAGCCTATTGCCATCGGGCAGCCTGCGGCAGGCCAGCTCTATCGCTTTAGATGCCTGTCCGTTCTGCTCCACCCGCAGCAGATCTGAATCACCCAGCACATGCCGCCAGTCACCGCCGCTCTCCAACGGCTGCATAGCCGCCAGCAGCTCGTCCATATCACTCTGCTCAAATTCCACCAACTGCGGCTTCTCTCCCAAGCTGTACAGCTGACCCCCGCCACGCACAAAATCCATCAGCAGACGGCGTGTGTTTTCCCGGATCGATACGCAGCCCGGAAGGATAACCGCACGATAGCGGCAGTGTCCCACCACGAACCTGTCTTCTTCTACCCGGCCAAGCCTTGCCAGCAGCGTTTCGTCGCCATAATGATGAAGCAGCTGCTGTGCGCTCAGGTGGGCTGAAGCGGCAGCAAAGCCCCGGCTGTATTCCTGTGCAGCCGCCGTGTTCATCGGCGAATAGCAACCGTATACCGTATCCAGCGGGGAAAGCAAAAGAATGTCCGCTGCATCCTCCCCCTGGGACAACGCGCTTCCCAGCCAGGCAAATTCCTCATTGAACAACCGGTATTGCTCAAACCAGGACGATTGTATATGCAGGGAAGCGGGATAATCCCGTTTGCGCAGTCCCCGCAGGGAATAGGCAGACAGGTGTTGGCAAAGCACGTTGACACCATTGACAAACTGCCACTGGGCGATCCATCGAAGCTCATTGAAGCTGACATCCCAACCGCATAAAGCGAAACTCTCACTGAGAACTCTCTCCCGCCCGAGCTGCGCCGACACGCTTCCCACCTGCTTGGGTACCACCGGGGAATCCGCCACAATACGGCCAAGCCAGTCAATTCCCGGTATGTCCATATGCTCATAGCAGGCCATAGCCCCGCCGGTGCACCGCAGCTGCGACACCAGCGTATCCTCCGCCATAACATGACCGGTTAGCTGACAGCCGTGCTCCCGGCACCAGGCATGCATCTGTCCCAGGAAGCCTTCACGGTACAGCTCCGCCGCCAGCTTATAATACTGCCACCGGAACCGGCTGCTCCCCTCCCCGTCCAGGAACAGCGCCCCCAGCTTTTCCAGCGGATCCACGCCATATTGTCCGCTGTATGCTTCACGAAGATACTCCGACCAGGGAATACAGCCGTTGGCATATTGGGGTTCATCGGTGAAAAAGCCCTTGAGTGCCTTCCCAAAATCCGAGGTGAAGCGCTGGGCATATCGTTCATGGGTGGCATCCAGAAACGCGGTGACGGCACGCCGGTTCAGAGCATCGATATAGTAAGCATTTATCTCCACAATCACGGCCAGATCTCCGGGAGCGGGTTTTTCAACCCGTACGACCCGGCCTTCAGCCAGGCGGTATATACCCAGCGTCCCGTCAGGCGGCGTTTCATCCTCTTTCAGCCATTGACTCCGCAGACCCTTTTGCTGGAAATCCTGTCCCTGCCGCGGTACTTCTCCCGCTGCAAATCCGCTGGGCCAGCCATCTTCGTCATATGCCCAAGCCTCCATTTCCAGACGCTGTGCAGTTTCTACCCCTGTCCGAACAGCCTCCATCCATTCCTTCCCCAAATACGGGGTTTCCAGCCCTCCGCGGGCGTGCATAAAATAGCCGCCCATGCCAGCCTGCTTCATGGCTTCCGCCTGCTGGATGATTTCGTCGATCTCCAAACGGTCGTTCCAGCTCCAGAAGGGAATATTTCGATGGAGAGCCATCGTTTCCTGTATACGTTGACGTATTGCCTTTACCATGTTTGCTCCTCTTTTTGTTCAACCCCCGGCGTCCTGACTAGTTCCGAAAGAAGTACTGTTCTACCTGTGCGCAAATGGCATGGTAGATGGGCTGGTGATATTCCTGTACCCGATAGGTTTCCGTCGCCGGGACCCTAATGCAAATATCGGCCATCGCGGCCAGGCGGCCGCCGTCTCGGCCCGTCAAACCGATCACCGGCAGCCCCAGTCCGCGGGCCGTTTTTGCCGCCGCCAGTATATTAGCTGAATTTCCGGACGTACTGATACCCAGCAGCACATCGGGGGCATGGCCAAACACAAGAACCTGCTGTGCAAATACCAGCTGCGGTTCCACGTCGTTGACAAAGGCCGTACTGAAAGCCGCGTGCTCATGCAAAGCGATAACTGGCAGCCCCCGCTGCAGGCTGTCCGGAATGGTTCCAAGTTCCGGGCAGAGTCGCCGCATACTCTCTTTCTGCTCTGTCGGCAGCGGCCGCATTTTCAGGAATCCCTTCATCAATTCCCCGGCAATATGTTCCGCATCGGCACAGCTTCCCCCGTTGCCGCCTATCAACAGTTTTCCGCCGTTTTCGTAAGATGCACAAATACAGGCGATCGCCTGTTCAATGCCTTCCCGGCAGTTCTCCAGTTCCGGGTATCGATCACATAGGCTCTGTACCCATTCGTTCATACCGGCTTTTCTCCCTTCTTAAAACCAGACGCTTATATGACGGGGATTTTGCAAGCAGGGCGACATTTAAGGCGGTAGCCGTAAATTGTGCGGTGTTGCCTTAAGTCTCTTTTGCCACCGCGGTAACCAATGCCGCATAATCGCCCAGCGACTCTCCCAAAGCTGCTGGAACAATACGGCAGGCAGCCAGCGAAGCCGGCAGCGTTTCTTCCGCTAATACCCTTTCCATTTCCGGCCGCAGCAGCATCTCCGAGCGGGCAAAAATACTGCCCAGTACGATACAGTCCGGGTTCAGAATATCGATCAGAACGGAAAGGCCCCGTCCCAGATAACGTCCACACCGGCGATAGATCTCTTGCGCAGTAGGATCTCCCTGTTCTGCCGCCTCCGCCATAACCTTGGCTGTTATCCCCCCTTGGGGCTGCCCGGGCCAGAAAAAGGGAGGGGTATTCCCCCGCTGATGCTGCGCCAGTGACAGGGTATATCCCAGTTGGGCCAGGCCTCCTCCGCTGCAGAACCCCTCAAAGGAGCCGTCTTTCCCGAAGCCTGCTGGACCTTCTTCTGCCAGTCGGATATGTCCCACCTCGCCAGCCATAAATCGGCTTCCCTGGTACAGCTGTCCGTTTAAAATAAGGCCCGCTCCCAATCCGGTGCCGAAAGTAAGGAACACCAGATTCCGGGCGCCCCGTCCGGCTCCCAGCTTCCATTCCGCCAGGGCACAGGCGTCGGCGTCATTCTGCAGGCGGGCCGGTACGCGGTAGCGCTTGTGCAGCCATTCCGTCAGGGGGATCTCATCCCACAGCGGCAGATTCGGCGGCCGCTGGATAATCCCCCGCTCGGGATCCAGCGGACCCCCGCAGGATATTCCTATGGCATCAAGGGCCGTCTCCTCCAGTAATTCATCCGCCTTATGGCACAACGCTTCGAACATAACCTGCGGGGATGCAGCCGGATCGGTAGGCAGCACGGCTTTTTTGTGAATGACAAACGTTTCCCCATCATAGCCGCCCAGCAATACAGCGCATTTTGTTCCCCCGATATCCAGACCCAGCACGTTTTGCATAATTTCCTCCGTTGTCCCCCTCGCCTTTATGCGCCGAAAACCCCGTCCAACGTTGTTGCCAACAACGGGTTACGGCAAGCCGCCCAAAAGGCTATTTCAATCGCTTCAGCCTGCCTGTTTTCAGGAAAGCAGGCAGGGCACCCCACCTTATCAGCCGGGTTCTGTCAAAAGCCGCTGAATTGATCCAGGCCGATTTCGGCAATTTCTTTTATGTACCGTTCAAAGGTTATGTTTTGGCTTTTTGTATAATAATGGTTGCTGTGGATTTCCCCGTCCAGTTCCCATTCGATGTACAGCAGCCGTTCATCTTCAATGGCGGGTATGCTGCAGATAGGTTCACTGGAATTTTCCCTCACAGATGCCCTCCCCTGGCACAGAACTGCGCCCTTTGCTCCGTTCGTTACGCGGTAAATGACGGTTTTCTTTTCCTGAAGGTCGCTCACGGCGAAAAGCTCCAGACTTCCGTTCTCCGGCTCTCTGAACATCAGGCAAAGCGGCTGTGAAGAACGCTTGACATAGCTGAATGCCAGCTTTTTGCAAAAATAGTAATCCACCATCGCGTCGGAAACCTGCGGCCAGCCGTCAAGCAGATTCCACAGCAGGAGACCGGTAACCCGAGGCTTGCGGATCCGCGTGTTTTCGACATAAAATTTATACGCCTCCGCCTGAAAGATCTGGCTCATCTTTGCGTACATGGAGAGATCCGCAGGCTGTATGCCAAATAGGGCGGAAACCTGGTTGGCAACCGCCCGAAGGCGGTAGGAGTACGACAACCCGTTTTTCACAAGCTCCGGACAGGAGGCGTGAACCAGCCAGTCCTCTCCCTGAAAACGGAACGTCTCATCCTCCGTGGGAATAAGCTGGTCGGCAGAAATAAATTTCTCCAAAGAGGCAGGAGAGGGACAGGCCAGGGTCCCCATCTCTGAAATAAACGATGCGGTTATGTTGGCGTGGAAGGCGTCCTTATATTCGCCGCCATGCTTCCACAGATGCTGCTCAGGTGTGAGCGAAATGCCGGTCCCCGTCCGATACGCTTCTTCGCTGCAAAACGGCGAACTCGGCAGGAATGGACGTGTAAAGTCCTCCATTTCCAGAATTTCCGGAAGGAATTTCCGGGTTACTCTGTTTTTGTTCGGATCGCGTATAACCTGTCCCCAGCTGTGATAGGCACAATCCCCCTCATTGTCCCCCGCCCACAGCACAAGCGCTGGATGAGAGCGATATTTCTTGATGACAGATCGTACCTCTTTTTCCAGCATGCGATAAAAAACAGCCTCCTGCGGATAAACAGCGCAGCCCATAGAAAAATCCTGCCATATCATGATGCCGTGCTCATCACAGAAGTCAAAAAAGCTTTCATGCTCATAGACATTTCCGCCCCACATGCGTACCATATTAAAGCCGGCTTCGTCCAGCAGTTCCAACGCCCGCGGCAGCCTTTTCACATGGTTGGACGGGAACGCGTCCAGCGGCACCCAGTTGACGCCCAGTGCGAAAACCCGCTTCCCGTTTATGATAAAGCAGAACTCTCCGTTCCCGTCCGCCACACCATAATGCTCCAGCTTAACGGTACGGATGCCAACGTGCATCGTATACGTATCCAGAAGCTCGTCCCCGCGCCACAGTTCGACAGCTGTATCGTACAAATGCGGCTCGCCGTATCTCTTCGGCCACCAGAGCCTGGGATTTTTTATACGCGTATATAGTTTGCCGCCTGTGTGCCAGAGCATCGTCTCCTGCGAAAAACTGCTTTCCTCACAGACGCCGCGCACCTTAATGCGGTAATCCGTAATCAAATCCTCCGAGACGGTCAGATTATAGTGAAACACCAAATCCGCTGCCGGTTCGCCCTCGCATGTGAGAAACCTGGCCGTATAGGCGAACACGTCGTCTATGCGATCCTTTTGACGCTCGAAAAGAGAGACACCGCGCCAGATTCCCGAAGAAACGATGCGGGGCATAATGTCCCAACCGCTCATATACGCCGCTTTTCTTGTGTACAGCGTATTATAGTTGTACGTCTGCGCGTTGCACGCCGGTGGGATCGCGTATTGACGCGCCACAATATTGGCGGGAAGAATGTGCACGACCAACTCGTTTTTTCCGCGCCTTATTCCCTGCGCTTTTATAATATGCTCAATGAGCATATTGTCCAGATAAGCAATCTGGACGCCGTTTAGATATATTTCCGCAAAGGTATCCACCCCTTCAAAACGGAATTCGGCCCCTTCCGTATCGCCAAAGAAGTCAAACGTGCGATAGTAATAGGTATGCATGGCCTCATATTCCCGGAGTTTGAGTGTGTTGATGCCAAAGTAAGGATCCTCGATAACACCGGCTAAAAAGAGATCCTGCTCAAAGTTTCCGGGCACCGTAACATCCAGCTTGGGGTACTCGCACGCCTCGATTTCCGCTGTGGTGGAATAGGGCGGGATCTCCTTTTGGATTTTATTGGGCAGCCAGCATAAGCGCCATCCGCTGCCATTCAGATTCATCGTTTCCACAGTGTAAGCGTTCTCCTTTGTGATGGATTCTTTTTGCAGTGCCTATTACTCAGAGGCCCTGTTCTTCCTGCGGTATTGGGCAGGTGAGCAGTTTTCATGCATTTGAAACAGTTTGAAAAAATAGGGAAGCGATTGATACCCGACCTCTTCAGCGACCTCGCCGATCATTTTATTCGTATTGATCAGCAGGTATTTTGCCTGCTCCAGACGCACCTGTATCAGCTTTTGTTGAAAGGACATTCCATAATAGTCTTTCATGATGCGGTTTAATTGCCGGACACCTACCCCCAGTCTATCAGCCAACCGTTCTGCCGTACACCACTCGTAAGCATAGCCCAGGAAGAAGGCATCCATGAGCGCACGGCGTTTTTCATTCAGATCCTTATTGGGCAACGGCTGAGGATCCCGGCTGAGCGGGGAAATGGCTCTGACAAGCTGAATCACCATAACTTTTAAAAAGCATTGGATAATCACGGCCCGCCCTAAAGCTTCCTGCTCAATTTCTTCTATAATTTTCCGGCATATGGTATATCCCTGGAACGAGTCCTCTCCAAACCAAAAGGGATGCTCCGTGAGGATCCCGACACATTTTCCGCCTTCATCCGACGCCGACGCAGTCCCGCCATGCTTGTGCGACAGGATTTCAAAAGTAAAGCCATACTCCTCCATGGGATCGGTCTGGCATGAATTCTGTTCATGATAAACCCCCGGCCCCGTCAGATACAGCGTGCCCGGTGCTATGTCATATTTTTGCGCACCCACTTGAAGCGTTCCATAGCCGGAGGGAACAAAATGCACCTCATAACTGCTGTGACAGTGGTTTTTCTCATGCCACGGATAACGCGGCGGTTCGTAGTTAATCGAGATCAGATTGAAAGACACCTGTCCGATCGAAAAGTTTATTTTCTGTTCGCTGTTAAGTTTTCGGCGTCCGTTATTGCCGTTCAAAAAATGTCCCCTCCAGTCAATGCACATCCTTCATGACTAGTATATCCATATCGTCGGCAGACACGGTCTTTCGCTACAAAAAGGTAGACCGGCCTTGTCCATCGCGGTATGAGGAAGTCCGAAAAAGTTTTTCTTTGTGCGGACGCCGGAGTCTCCGTGCGCGGAGGCTCCGGCGTCAAAACGGCGTATCAGTCTGCCCTTGTGGTGTAAATTACCACAGCGCCGGCAGGAATCGTATCCTTCAATACCGTTTTCACATTCTCAAAGCACAAATCAGCCGGAATAATACGCCCAGCGGTGGTCGGCTTTACCGTAATAGGATCGTAAACATGCCGGTAAACATCCTGGCCAATGGGCTGCTCAAAATGCAGTGCAATGTCCTTGCTCAGCATTCCGGTATTGACAAGCATTACGCTTTTGTCTCCATTGGCATCCTCTATCATCGTCAGATAAATGCCCTTATTGCCCTCCCCGGCATACACCTTGGTTGCGGTTCCTCCGCCCATATACTTGCTTGCCAGCGTATATGCATAATAGGAGGCGTGCGGTACGGAAGATACGGTCAGGCAAGGGGCAAGGCCCTGCTCATGGATACCACCCGACCAGCTGTCGTTTTCGGTGGTGTTGGTTCTCAGAGGCCACTGCGTTGCAAACAACTGCCAAAGCAGCATGTTTTGCACCCCGCTGTTCATTGCCGCAATCATGGATTGGGCGAGCTGCGGCCCGCACATCGGCTGTTTCATGATCTCTGAGGTCCGCGTCGAGCCGTTATATGTACCGTAGTTGTATTCATCCATCCAAAACTCTTTGCCGGTCGGTTTGAGAACGCGCAGGATTTCAGAGTAAAAATAGGCGTACAAATCATAGTTGTCGTCGTAAAGTGAAAAACCGCTTGGCGCCTTCTGACCAGGCCAGCGAGGGTTGTACCAGTGAAAAGTATACACATCAATATAGTCATCAATTCGATCGATCCACCACTGTATCTCCTGCTCAAGGCTTGTGTTGCCATCCTTGTCCTGAACAGAAAAGCTTTCTTTAAAGGTGACCTGCGGACCGGTCAGCTTAACCAGGCCGCGCAGGCCCTCGGCCTTCAGCCGTGCGTCAAGTGCTTTCGTCAGACGCACATACAGTTCCCACTCGGTGACCTCCTGCCCGTTCTCCTTGTAGACCGCACTATCAGAGGGCTCGGTAAACAGTACGCCATACTGCACATTCGTATAGCCGCGCTCTACAATGATTTCACGGAGGGATTCCGTGGCCCAGCGGCTATACGCCTCCACCATGTCGGTCAGGCTCATTCCCCGGAACGGGTTGGTTCCCATATAGGTGGTATTAGCATTTATCAGGTCGGAAACACCCCAGCCCATATTCAGCGCAACGGTGATGCCGCGTTCCTTCATCGCTGCAAGCCATTTGTACAGCCCCTGCATTTCCTCCGAATCCCAGTTCCAGATGAGATTGCCGGCGGAATCCTTCCCCTGATATGCATATGAGGGCTCATAGTAGGAGCGTACCATACTGAGTTCCATATTCTGCATCCGCTGCAATTCCAGGGCAATCTGCTTGTCGTTATATGCGCGGCCATACGAATCGGGCATAAAAATGAAGCCTTGAGAAATCGCGTTATGTCCCATCCAGTGTTCCTGTACCGCCGTGGTGTTTGCCAGCTTCAGCGAAATATAGCTTTTGCCGTTTGAAGGGGTGTCGGGGACAACGGTAGTGGGACGGGTTGTCGTCGGGGTGGAAGACGGCTGGGTACTGTCTGTATCGCTTGGCGTCCCCTGCGTGCCGGTGGTTGGCGTATCCGTCGTACTGCCGGTCATATCGGTTGTCTCCCCCTGTTCCGTGCTGGATACCGGGCTGTCCCCGCCCGCCGATGCTGCCGGATCGGACGTTTTACAGCCTGCCAGAGAAAATATGAACGCGAAAGCCAGAACGATTGCCATCAGTCGTTTTTTCATAGCCCCTCATCCTTTCCCGCCGTGTGCACGGCGCTTCCGGCTTGCAGCCAACAGCATCAGCAGACTGAGGCATCCAGCTGCGGCGATGCACAAGGAAGCCGTCACGCCCGTATCCGCCCCGTTTGTGCCGTCGGCATCGCCGTCCGGCGACACCTTGTCTACTGTTGGCACAGAGTGGCCGCTGTAATCGTTGGGATCGGCAGTCACGCCTCTGGCGGCGGAAAACAGTGCTGCATTATCCAGCAGAAGCTGCCCTTTTGTGCCGCGGATCACGAGGTAAACCTCGGTACAATCCTCGTCTGTCTCAAACGTCAGGCCTAAGCGCTCCCATTTCCCGGACTGCGTGCCGAGCACCGCGTTTTGCTGGCCGGCTATCACGCTTACGGGCACATATGTGCCCGTGCCGTTTTCCGCCACAAGACCGATTTCTATGTCGTTGTCTGCGGTTCCCTTAAGCCATGCCGCAAAGGTATACAGGCTGGAAGGCTTGACGGGAATCTTTCGTATATAGTCCACACCGCCGGACACGGTGGCCTCCACACGCAGCGCGTAATCTCCCTGCCAGTCCGCCGTCCCTTCACTGGCGGCGCGCGTTATGCCTTCGGGCAGCGTACCCCAGTCACCGGCGGCCACATCTTTCTCCAAGTCGCCGTTTTCCAGCTCGTTGTACAACTCCTCGGCAAAAAGCCGCGAACTGTAATCGACAGGGACCTCCTCCACCTCACAGCAATCGATATAGAACTCGTCGATCGTCGCATTCTGGCCGGCGTTGAGCTTACAGATCTGCAGGCTGATATCCTCCCGCGAAACCATTGCCCGCGTGAACGTGCCGAGATAAAACCTTTTCCAGCCGTCCGGACGGGTCTCCACAACGTTAACGGCATCCATACGCTGATAGACATCAAACAGGATACTGTGATCATTGCCGGAATAGGAGTTGACAATGCCGATCGCGATTGGGGAATATTCATACTCCCACTCGTCCGGTGTTTTGAGCCATATATACACATTATAGTCGGTGTTGGGTTTCAGCTGATTTTTGGCGTCGGTTATCAGCGGGAAGAACACGCTGTGATCCTTAAGCGAATTCAGCAGGCCGCCTTTCACATGCAGCGCCTTACCCCCGTCACAAACCGCGCCGGGTTCGTCGATGATTTGATAAAAATCATATACCTCGCCTTTTGTGGTCAGATCCGCCGGCAGGTCTCCCTCCGCATAATCCTCAAAACTCTGGACAAACCGGGAGGGTAAAATCGGCTTACCGCCAAACTGAGCAACCAGGACAACGTCCTCCATAACATTCGTCAAGGTATAAGCAGCCCCTGCCCCCTCGATCCGCCGGTGACCTGCCGCATCATATTCGGCGGCCCCTGCTTCATCCAACAGGCGGAAGTAACGGTTGCCGTTGAAGTTCCGAAGCCTTGCGTTCCTGGCATCATCATCCGCAAAATCGAAGGTTACCTTCTCACCCAGAGAACAATTATCGGTTTCATCAAATATCTGGACATTATCCAGAATAATTACCGCATCCGGGAAAATATACAGGCGGGTATACAATCCGGTTACAGCCTCCTCATTGAAATCAAAGGCAAAAACCAGCGTTTCCCACTGCTTTTCACGGCTGTTGTCCTTCGTGATGGGATACCCGGAATCGTATCCCGGGATTTTGATCAGGGTATCACTGACGCCGGCCTTCTGATAATAGGTCTGTGCCGCAAAAGACCAGTTGTTAGAAGGACACCGCTGAAGGATATAATAATCGAGGGTCAGTGTGTAGGAATGGCCTTTTTTCAGGTTGGCCGTGTCATAGAGCACATCCACATACTGATTGCGGGGGCTGGAAGTACCGTCCGCCAGCAGATAGGCGCCGCTCTGATTGGATACGCCGGAGCCAAAATACGGTTGTTTTGCTTCGTACCATCCTTCAAACGTACAGCCGTCCACCGGTATGGCAGTCACTGTGATATCATCGCCGGCTCTCACCACACCGGCCGAAGACACCACGCCTTTCTTGGGATCAGCGGCAACCGCCTGTACCTTATGCACCGCTGTCACAGTGAGATTGTCGAAATATACCTCCCTGCCGGGAGTCACCTTCAGCTTCAGGAACGGCTCGCCCCACTTTACCTCGCCGGCGAGGATGGTCAGGGTCACACTCTGCCACCCGGAGGCTCCCTGTATGTTGGTAGCGGCGTTTTCAAACAGGACGCCGTCTGTGGAGCCGACCGCTGTGCGGTCGTAATCGAAGGCAAAGGCCGGTTCACTGCCCGCCGGCTCTTTGACATAGTAATCGAGCGTCACCTGATAGGCTGTGTTCGAGGCCAGCTGAATGCCCCGGAAGCTGTATGCCGGTGCATCCGCTGCGTCATCGGGAACACTGCCCCTGAAATAGCCGTCATCGTCGCCGTTCGGTGTGTATCCGGCGGGCAGGCTATCTACCTGAGCATACCAGCCGTCGCCGCTGTCGGGATAAAAATCTGCCTGCGGTTCCTTCGCCGTATCAAAGCGCAGGAGCATTTCGGGATGCTCGCGGTCCACCATTACAAGGGGGATTTCCTCCAGCACCACCTCATCATACTGCATCTTGGCACCTTTGTACTGAAGCAGTCCGAAATAATAGGCATATTCCGGCACAACCCGGCCGGTCTGGAAAATATACGACTGGGTTTTCCATACCACATCCGCCTGCTCGCTTTTCGGGACAAACACGGCGCCCATTTCCCAGTTGAGGCCTTCGGCTCCCTGCTTTGTCGAGCCATTGCAGAGCATGATCGCGAAATTGTTGTAGGGGTCGATTGACGGGACGACCTGCTTGTACTTAACAGTTAAGCGATAGGTTGTGTTATCCTTCAGCGTGAAATCGGGATAGCCGAGCCGCAGCGTCTGGTTGCGGTCAGCTCCGGTCGTATCGCCGAGCAGATATCCTTCGCCCACAGGAACCGTCACGTCGAGCGGCGCGCTTTCCTTGGTAAACCCGGCAGTTCCCGGCGTGTAGGTTTGCAGATCCAGCGTTTTCTCCGCGGGAAGCGGCGCCCTTCCCGTCGCCTCAAGCGTGATCGCCGTATACACCGCCTGGGAACCCGTCGGCTGCATCAGGCAGAAAACACGCCTGGCCGGATCCACGTCGGCGGTGGTGAAGGAGAAAGTTAATGTCTGCCATTCAGCATCGGGCGGTGCGCCGTCGGCGAGCTTTTTCGCCTGGGCACCGAAGACCTCGTCCTTTACAGCGCCTGTCACACCGGTCTGCGGCCCATCGTACAGCGCTCTCAGCGGGAAGTCGGCATTCGGATCGGTGGGATTGGCAAACCGTTTATACTGTATCGTCACCTTATACATGGTATTGCTTTGCAGTGCAAAGTCCCGGGGACCGAACCACAGACGGGTCCACCCGCTGGTTTTTCCCTCAATATGCGCCTCGCTCACCAGAGGGACATTTTCCTGAACGCGTGCGAACGTGGCGTCCTTATATGTAATATAGTCGGCAAAGTCCTCCGCTGAAAAATCGAGCGTTTGTACCTCTTTTACCGTATCGTCAGCGTTGTATGCAGTCAGTGTAAAGTCGTCATAGGCCATGACGGCGCCCTTAAACTGCGTCAGTTGAAAATGCTCACTATGCCGGGCAACCACCGATTTTCCGCTCGTAAAACTATAGGTAAATTCCCTCCAGGCACCATCCAAGGGGGCGTCGGTAATGTAATGGGCATCCGATTCCGGCATATAATTATCGTAATCACCAAACAGGGAGGTATGACAAACCTTCACCACAAAGGCATTGTGGTTTGGATCATTGGATTTCCTGAATTGCTTATACTTAAAAGAAAACGTATATTTCGTATTCGGATCGATGCGGAACCCCGCATTGTTCGTTTTCGAGCCGCCGATCTTCATGAGAGAATTGGTGCCGACAGTGCTCTGATCGCCCTTCAGCACCCAATTTCCCTCTTCATTGGCCCTGTGGGCAGTATACGCCGATGCGGCCCCGTCCGCCGCCGGGTTCACCGCGGCATCAACTGTGTAGTTATCCAAATCCAGCATCTGCTTCGCCGGGAGCTGCTCCTGTGTATACGCCTGTGCTTCAAGCCGGATGTCCTTGTAAGCCACCTTCGCGTCTGCGTATTGAAGCAGGCCGAAATACTGTTGATCCGGCGTCACCGTTTTGGTCTCAAACGTAAAGGACAAGGTTTGCCACTTGGTGTCCGGCGCGCTGGCATTAGGAATAAACGCCGCGCCGGCTTCGGTGACATTTTGCGTATTGTCGAGGTTTTTCGGATTCGTTAGCACCGCAAAGGCATTGTACGGATCGCTGGACTTTTGCAGCCGCTTGTACTGCAGGGTCACCCTGTAACGGACATGGCTGCGCAGGGTAAAACCCTGTGCAGCTCCAAACCAGAGCCTCTGCTTCGCTTTGTCTCCGGAGGTCGTGTCTCCCAAAATGTAGGCTTCCTCGGCTGTTGTGATGCTGTTTTTCACCTGGAAGTACGGTTCTACCTTTTCATTGTCACCCGTAAAGGCAAATACGTCCTCGAAGTCAAGTATCTGCGTTCTTTCGTCGACGGAAGCTGTGCCGGGTGCGCGGACGGCGGCGGTGACTGATGCAGTGGTGCTGACTATCACCGCCATAGCGGCGAAAATCCCGACAATGCGTCGTGGGAGAGGCAGCGTCCATTTCATGGCATTCTCTCTTCCTTTCTCTCTTGTATTGTTGTCTGTGCCCGTCAGACGGTCACCATAAAACCAAGCAGAATAAAAGTTCCGCCCGTCACCTTGATTTGTACGGTCACCGGTTGGTTGACATTTTTGGCTAGAAGAGCCGTGTTCCACGAATAATCCTGATTATTTTCCGGATCTGTGTTTACCGTGAAATTCTCGATATACTTTGTTCCATCGTCTCCCGTCACTGTAACGGAAGCCTTGCCGCCGCCACTCACATAATTGCACATCAAATGCAGCGTTTTGATTGAGGATAGCTTACATTCGAGCACATCGCCCGTTACGGACGATTTCCATCCGTTATAGGTGCGGAAACCCGTCATTTTCCTATCGAAGTCTGCAAAGGAACCTTTTTGGATGATCGTGAATTTCCCGCTGTTGTTTCTATCCCAGATCGTGGCGTTCACATACCGCCAGCCCTGCGTGCGCAACGGCGCGTTCGGCAGTGTCGCCGGCGTCGTCCCGATACTGTCAAGCGCCTGCGCCGTTTCCTGTAAAAAAGAATTAACGCACACTGCTATGAGAGCATGACCTGTATTACTGGGATGGATGGAATCCGCGCCGACGTCTTTCCATGTATAATCGGATTTCTCATACGCGTTGGCATAGGAGATAAGCGGTACCTTATAATGTCGTGCAACGTCCGCAAATAAAGAATAACGATTCATGCCGTTGCTGGCGGTCACCTGCACCAGCACAACAGCGATCCCTTTATCCAAAAGTTGTTTTAAAATACTTTCAATGGCAAAATTGTCTTCGCTCGCATGGCAGTCCCAGGCGCTTACAAAAACAATGTCAGGATTCTTGCTCAGCAGATCGTTGTCCATGCGATGCACAATATTGGTAAGGGTATTGGAGCCGATCGAAGCATTTACCAACTCCACGCGATCCGAACCGAATACCGCCGTCCACCAGTCAAAAACCCGATTGGCAAAGGATTGCCCGACAGGAGAGGCTCCTGCGCCCTGCCCGATGGAATCCCCCAATACGCCGACCTTGATCTTTTCGCCGTTGCACGCCTTCCTTATGACGTTTGCCACACGCACGGCGTCGCCTCTGTCCTCTGAAGCCAACGCGTTTTTCACAGAAAAGGACCGGCGCTGTGCTTTTATTAAGGAAAGTTCCAGGTCTTTTCCAGCCCTGTCCAGACGTGCAGGAAAGGTATCCTCCGAAACGGACGGTGCCGTTGTCACGGCGGAAGTCGTATCGGTGGAAGACTCTGTGGACGTTTCTCCGTCCTGTCGTGTGAGCGTCGTTTCTTCAGTGACACTGGAAACCACCGTGGTATTCATAGCCGCACTCTCCCCCTGCTTATATCATCAGACATGGGATCTCCCGCCGCCGAGGACGGCAGGCCGGGATCACCGCAACTGGATAGCAGACCACACAGCCATACAAGCAGAAACTATTCTCGTTTTCATTTTAAGTCTCCTAAAAATGATCAAGATACCGCACGGTTTGCCTTGGAAATACTTGCCGAATAGATGGATTCATAGGACTTCAGCTTTGCCGCGATCTGTGCCGAGTTGGTGAGGGCAATCAGATTGTTCATATTGCCGTAGTCGGTCAAGCCGCCATAGGCGATGACCCCCTCGGAGTACATATAGGCGTGTTCCATCGTATTCATTGCTGTAAAGCTATCCTTCAGGTTTTTATTGATAAAAACGGCGTCCATATCGTAGTTGCAGGGATCCAGGAAATACCGCAGCCAGTACACCGCAGCCTCCGGATTTTTTGCTTTGGTCAAAATACCGAACAGCTTGCTGACCGCCGGAACACATGCCTTGCTGCCCTTGGGCGAGGGAAAAGGCACCGCATCGATTTCATCCGTCATACCGCTGAAATTGGTACTATCCTTTTTATAAACATAGGTGATAACGGAGGTCATGGCGGCGCTTCCGCTGCGGAACGCATCGATCCCATAGGGATATGCCGCATCCTGTACCTTATGCTTTTGTGACAGATCAGCCACAAACTGCAGAGACTTAATAAGCGTGGGATTGGACAGGTTGGAGGTAAACTGACTGCCGTCGAAAGAGACAAAATCCAGTCCGGCAGACAGCGGCCAGTAATAAATCGAGTTAGGCGTATACTGGGCATAGCCGTATACCGTCTGGCCATTTTCTGTAAAGGTCATAGCCTTGGCTGCCTCCAGGAAGGTATCCCAGTTCCAATTGTTTTCTTTCCAATAATCGCGCGGCGTTTTGACTCCGCGATCCTCGAACATGGTCTTATTGTATACCATTGCCACGCGATCGTTCTGCCAGTTGCCGCGGATGTTGACACCGTAATACTTGCCGCCCACCGCATAGGCGTTCATGATCTGCTTATCCCATGCGGGATCGTCCGCGTTAAATGTGGCGATGTCATTCATCGGCTGCAGCGCCTCGCGAACCATTGAGGGGAAATCCGTCGGGTTCATCATGGCCACATCATAGCCCTCGTCCGCTGCAAGTGATGTGGCAATCATTTCCCTGTATGGACCGGTACCGACAGCAATTTTCGTTTCCACTTTGATATCGGTCTTTGCCGTAAAATCACGAATAGCTTTTTTCTCGTTCTCCGGCGGCTGATACCAGAGCAGCATCCGTACAGTGGACCCTTTGAGGCTTGCCGGGATGGAGGCGTACGGATCGTCAGTTCCCGAAGGCCCCTGGGTCACTGTCGGCTCCGTATCGCCGGCAGTCGTTTGGTCCACCGGTTCGGTGGTGGTTGCAAGGATATCGACATCACCGCCCAGTGTCACGTCCTGGCTTGGGAACGAATTATCTGCGCTGCTTGAAACGTCGCTCGATGCCGCGCCCTCCCCTTGGCCCGAGCATCCCGGAAGCACGGCGGCCGTCAGGCACAGCAAAAACGCAATAGTAAGACAGGCTGTCCTTCTCATACGGTTGGTTTGCATGTTCATTGCTCCCATTCCTTTCTGTATATCAGGTGTTATCCCACAATACCGACACGGTCAATGCTTTTGATAAATCGCTTCTGCAAGATGAGGTACAGTATCAATACCGGCAGAATAAACAGCACGCATCCCGCCATCACAATACCCAACTCATTATCGGCACCCGCAGCGCTTTGTAATTTTATCAGATCCTTAATACGGGCCATAGCCACGGCCAGCGGAAACTTGGTGGTCATATAGATGCCGGACATATAATCTTCGTTCCAGAACCAGATGACGGCCAGAATGGTAACCGTCAAAAAGGCCACGCCGGAGGAGGGAATAATAATTCGCCCGAATGTCCGCAGCGGGCCTGCGCCGTCAATCCAGGCCGCTTCCTCCAGTTCCTTGGGCAACCCATTGAAAAACTGCCGGAAAATCAGGATGAATATACCGGAGCGGTAGCCGATGGAAAACAGCGTCGGCAGATACATGGTAAAGGGCGTATCAATCAAATTGATTGTCAAATCTTTACCGGTGAGGCGGCCGATCAGTCCGAGCAGACCAAAAAAGTCGAATTGCCGGAACTCAACATAGGAAGGCAGCATCGTCAGACGGGACGGAACCAGGATTGTCAGCAGCAAAAGTATGAACAGCAGCTTCCTTTCCGGAAAATGAAAACGGGAAAAGCCATAGGCGGTTACACTGCAAACCGCAACACTGATAAGCGCGCAGAGAACTGGCACAGCCAAGGTATACAACAGCGTCTTCCAGTAATCCAAAGCCAATATGGCGTCGGTGAAATTCTTAACATACAGGCTGCTGGGCAGCCAGACGACGCTGGTGTTGAGAAAATCCGTTGGTGATTTGAGAGAATTGCTCAACATCTGCAGCAACGGCGACAGCACCGCGTAACCGACCGCAATCAACAGCGCCGCACGCAAGACCGCAACCGCCGCCGACAAAAGCCGGCTGCGCATCCGGGGTGAAAGCTGCTGTGCGCTTCGGCCGATTTTTTCCATCACAGTCGCCTCCTTTACTGCCATTTTCTCATCAGTATACGGTTATACAGCGCGATGACGATTCCGCCCAAAAGGCCGGCGATCAGGAAATATCCCCAAAGCATGGCAGAGCTCTCATCGTACACGCTGCTGCCCGCGATTCGCTGATAGGCCTGTATCATCACAGGGTTGTCGAACGCCGTAAACAAATCCACCATAGTATAAACAATCACTAAGAATGTGACATTTCCCAGCATGGGAAACGTGACAAACCAGAACTCCTCCCAGGCGGTAGCCCCTTCAATCAGCGATACCTCGTGTAATTGATCGGGAATAGTCTGCAGGCCGGCGACGAACAGCAGAATCTGAATACCGCAGCTCCATACCAGATTGAAAATGCGGGTAATATAATCTGCCAACAGGGTGGTGACGCCTTCGGGCAGTCCCAGACCTATGAGTATCTCATCGAACCGCAGCCCCGAGTAGGATTGAGCCTCACCGCCCAGCATCGTGTTCAGCACCTGCTGCCCGCCCGTACTATCCGTACCCAGTACATACTGCATCACAACGCCGGACGCAATGATAACCGGGAGAAAAAACACGGCGCGCGCCAGCAGACGACCGCGGAATTTTTGGTTGAGGATCAGGGCAAAAGCCATACTCAGCACAATGATGACCGGCAGCGAATATAGGAAAGACCCTACTGCGTCCCGAATATTGTCGACATAATTCGGATCTTCCAGCAGCAAATGGCGAAAATGCTTGAGCCCGGCAAACGTCATGTGATTCTCGCTGATAAGAGATACGTCGGAAAACGCGTATCCGATAGAACTGAGCAGCGGAATCAAAAAGAACAGCAGAAATCCGATGCACCACGGAACCACAAACAGGCGTCCATACCTCACCTTCAGCCTTTCTATGCCGGTCCGTTTTTTCATATCTGACGACTCCTTTACCGGTAAATAAAGCTTTGAGCGTCCACAGGTCCGAGCGGTGTATTCTGCACTTGGTCAGTATAGTTGACAACGACAATCACGCCGTTGTCAAACCCGGTCTGCACTACCCCTTCGGAGAGAATGCCGTGTGTCTCAATATGGGCGCCGGACACGGCTTCCAAATATGCCTTTGCCTCGGATATCCAGCTCAATATTGCCTCGCGGTTATCCGCGTAAACGCTGCCTGCCAGAGCAGCCGGCCCGTGCTCCCGGAATCCCCCGTCGTATCGCTGGCATACGCTGAACAACAGACCCGATCCGGATTCTATCGTGCGCAGAAATTCCGAACGCGGATCAGCTGCCAGATTGATCGCCGCTCCCGATAGGGATACGCTGCCCTTGAACACCATTTGATAGAATGGAATATCGGCGTCTAATACGGTATATTTGGACGAATGGACAGGCGCAGCTATCACATGACGCGAACCGGCAGCAGCGTATGCATAGGCCGTTTCGGTCAGGAGGGTAACACCTGTATCCGACAGGCCGCCCATGATTTTCTGCACATCGTCTTCCATGCCTCCGCGGCAGAAATACCTGCTGTCGCTGTAATCGGAATAGGCGAGACTGCCCAGAGACGACAGGGATACATGCTGGTTTTTCTCTTCCTGCAGCCACTTTTTCAGCTTATCGGCAGCGGTAGCCAGCTTGCCGCGCGCCAGCAGGGTATAGCGTCCTGCGTCCTCATCCCGGTTGCCCATAGCCAGCGCATAAGTGTATTGATAACCGATTTCCCCGTTAGAGGACTTTGCCGTATCCCACAAAGCGGAAAAGCCGCCGCCCGACCCATTGAAACGCAGCAGTTCAACATCCAGATACGACTCGCACAGCTCCTGCAATGCCCGATAATCCGCATAAGAGCCCAGCTTCCCATGAATCGTGTAACCACCGCCGACTTTGCCTGTATCCAGTCCTGACGCACCGAAGCCTTTGAGCTGTACCACGGGAGCCACTTGGGTCTGCTCCATTAAATCCCTGACGATGCCCTCCGCCTGCTTGAGGGTGGTGGCCGAGGTCATGGCGCGGTACGGGATGCCAAGCGCCGACTGTTCTGTCAGCTTGCCGCCCAGCACCTGCAGATACAGCGGTGCGGTCTGTACCGCCCCAAGCCCACAGGTATCGGCGAGATATCGGCGATAGCGTGCCGCCATCCCCGTGTAGCCCGCGTCCGTATCCTCCAGAGGGTAATATCCCACCGTACAGGTGCTCTGTGTCATGGTTTCAGCGTACAGATTGACGCGCCGGGAAGATTTGTTGGACATCTCCACCAGCGTGGTGTTGTAGCCCCGCACACCAAAAACGGCGTATGCCGCCGAATATCCAATGGTATTATCTCCGGCGGTTGCCTTGACGGTACATGCCTCTGCCCCCTCCTCGATAATTCCCAGCAGTGCCTGCCCGCCCGCATTCACGCCAAATACAGGCAGACATATATCTGCCGTATGGGCAGTGACGGTATCCCGCATGACGATGGGATCAGCCCCGTATACCGGTTCCTCATATTCGCGCGCGCCCCGGCCTTCTTCGCCGGTATACATTACAGCGCCTCCGCCCGAAGGGACGAACACATAGCTTGCATCGTCCTCCCGGTTTTTCACGCCGGTGAAAAACGGCGCAATCTCAATTTGATAGACCTGTTCGCTTCCCTCCCGAATGCCGGAAGGATCGATGCGCACGGCCACGCTATCCTCACGCAGCAGATACTGCACCGGTACGGAAATCCTGATCGGGTCAAAATAATAGGTTACCTCGACGCCCCCCTCGATCAGCCGTGCGGAGTATTTCCCTTCCTTCATGACGCGCGAACCATTATACCGTTTGAGAAGGCGGTTGGATGAGGTGATGTACACCACATTGATGGGGGCACGAAGCTGTGAATCTGCTCGGCTTCCCCCTTCTCCGCCTTTATAAAAGTCGTAGGGAATAGTCGACCACACGTGACCGCTTATGCGGTTGTGCAGCAAAATACAGGCACTATTCTCGTCCCACAGCAGCTGATACCGGTCGTTCTCGGCAACAACTCCGCTGCCGAGCCTGGTAATCTCCGGCTCATCTTCATATGCCGGTACTCCCGATGTTTTGTCTGCACTGCAGCCGCCGGACATCACCGCCAACAGCAGCGCACAGCCGGTCGCCGCCAGCCGTTTCCATATCGTCATGTACTCACCTCCGCGCTAGCGATACAGCGCCTCTTTGCATACGGATGATAAAAATCCGCCTAACTCTTGAAACAGTATACCGATCATAAACAGGATGAAGATAACCAGCCCCATAGCTATAACCGTTATCACCGTCAGCCCGAGGAATTTAAAGAAATTAAACTCATGCACCGTCATGGTGCCAATACACAGTACCACTGCGGTCACGATATGGCATACCATAACCAGCAAAGTCAGCATGGAAGCTTCTTCGGGTATCAGCAGGTTTGACAGCAGAATCCGCAGACACAGCGCCATGATTTCCGGAATCATCGCATAACAGCTCACCATCAATACTTCGCGGAAACGCCCTTTGCCTTCGAACAGTACACACACCGCCCAGTTGGCAATTGACCACAACAGCACAAGCCCGGCACTGCCCGCGACGGTTATCAGGGCGTTATAGGATGCCGCGTCAAAAATCTGGAAGGAAAATCCCGTATAAATATCTGAAGCGATGCGCGCGAGCGTATATACCGCCAGCGTAACCAGTGCCGCCGGCAGCGAACCGTACCCGTCATATTTAAGCCTGCTGAATGCATCAAAAGGATGACGGATAGTTGCCAGAGCAAAGGCCACCGGATGGCCGGGCTGCCGTCTCCTTTCGGCCGGTGCACGGCGGCGAAGCCGAACAAACAGCACGATCAGGGCCACCGCAGCCGCCGCTCCGGCCAGCAGCATCCACCATACGTTGTCCGCCATAAAGCTGTCGCGTATCCGCTGAAACGCCAGAGCGTATTCTGCCTGCATTTTCCCCTGGCAGGCATAGCCCATCGCCCCCTCATAATCACCGTCGAGGATCGCCGCCTGAGCCAGTCCGGCATAAGCCAGCTGATTGTTTTTATCCTGCTGCAGGACCTTTTTCCATAGTGCTGCCGATTCGCTGCTGCGGCCTTTCAGGGTCAGCGCCTGCGCCTGCATATATAAGCCGCCATATGCGGTGCGTGTGAATATGCTCAACGTGTTATCCAGCGAATCTATGATGTATAGCCGACCGTTATGCGCCGCCGCGGACTCCGGCCGCTTAAAGGTACCCATTTGGTTTCCTGCCCCGTGTCCGCCGCCGAAAACCGCAATAGACTGGCCCTGTTCATCATAGATGAAAATATGCCCAAACGTGGAATCCAGTGCATAAACGAATCCGTCTTCGTCCACACACAGCTTGGTGAAATTGGTAAGCCGGTAATGCCCCGCATCATTTTTCAGGTTGCCCTCATCCGCAAAATTTACAGAATCAGACAAGCGGCCTTCCCGGTCTTTCATCACGTTGATGCCGGCCGGATTCAAGCAGCGGATCTGGCCAGTTCCGACGCTCCAAATATTGTCGGTCAGCCCGGTGAGCGTGTATATGAAATCATCTTCCGTGATATCCATACTGATGAATTGATAAGGCAGTCTTTGCTGGCTGGCAGCGCGTTTTTCTGCCGTCGTCGTCAGCCGTTCCCACAGCCTTTCAAAAAGCTCCAACGGCGAGGAGGCAACCGTGTTTGCCCCATAAAACCCCAAAAATTCCCCCTGCACTCCATATATCAGCGCCCCGTAATAAGAGCCGCTGCTCAGCACATAGGTATATCCATTGGAATCGCACACGACCTTAATCGGCTGGAAATTGAAATCATCTGGAATAACGCCCCCCTCCGGCTGAGACAAAACCCGCTTAACGTTCCCTTCGCCGTCGAGCACCAGCACCCGTGCGTTCATCGTATCCGCAATATATAACAGGCCGTTACGGTCAATGTATATCCCCTGTGCGTCATGAAAAAAAGCCGGTTCCCCGTCCAGCAGGACTTCGTCAACGACGCGAAGGAGATTCGCATCGCTGTCCAAAATCAGGACACGGGAATTGCCGCTGTCCAACAGATAAAAAGTGCCGTCCGCATCGCAGTCGATATCCTGCGGGTTGGATAACGGCCCCACTCCCCAGTCTTCGCCGGTTCGTATGCTTTGTACCTCGTATACCGGACGGATGGGTCTCGCCTGCCGTTCGTCCTCAACCGTCCAGTAGGCGTAGGTATCGTAAGGGATCTGCTCGCTGCTGTATGCCGCCGCTGGTACAGCGCACAGAACCGCTGTCACGAGCATGGCGGCCAATGCCGTTCCCTTTTGTATCCATTTCATGGATGTTTCCCTCCGCAATTATTCCTTGATTCCGGCGCTGCCCATCGTCTGCATCACGTTGGACTGAGATATCCAGTACACGAGGACAGGAGGAATCATCAGCAGTACCGTCGCCGCCATCGCGCTGCCGGACCGGGCCAAGCCGCCCGCGGAAATGGTGTTCATAATATTAGGCAGTGTTTTCAGCTCCTCGCTGAAAATCGTGCCGCTTGGCTGCATCGACCATAAATCCCGGAAAGCAAACAGCGCCAATGTCAGCCACGCAGGCCGCACAATGGGCAGTGCGATGCGTATGAACATCCGGAAAAAGCCCGCGCCATCAATACGCGCTGCTTCCAACAGTGCATCCGGAATACTTGAGTCCATATATTGTTTCATCAGGAAAACACCGAGTGTCGACGGAAGATACGGGAGAATATACACCAGATAGGAATCCACCATATGCAGCTTGGAAAAAATGAAATACTGCGGTACAGCCAGCGTATAGGCGTTATAGAGCAGTGCGAACTGTACCAGCATAACCAGCACGCCGCGTCCGCGAAATGGCAGTTTGGATAACGTAAACGCCGCCATCGACGCAATCAGAATATGTGCGACCGTCGTCACGACGCTGACAAACAGGCTGTTGAAAATATACCGGGAGAGCGGCACATACAGATTGGACAGGAGTTTGGGAAGGGCTGCGTAATTTTCCACTGTTGGATTCGTCACGAAAAAACGCGGCGGAAAGATGAGGATTTCCTCCAACGGCTTCAGAGAGGTGCAAACGGTGTAAAGTATCGGCAGCACGGAAAACAGCCCGGCAATGATCAAAAAGAAAAAATAGATGAAGTTCCCCCACCGGCTGCGGGTAAAGCGTTTGTATTGTGCGGTTTTGCTCACAGAACCACCTCCTACCTACCGGTTGACGAAATCAGTTTGCCGATCACCATACGTGTCAAGGCCATCAGTACAAACAGGAACACAGACAGTGCAGAAGCATAGCCCAGCTCGTACCGACTGGTGCCCACGTCCATCAGATGCGTTACCAGTGTATCGGTGGAATAGTTGACGCTCGGGAACCCGGCCAGCTGTGTGACGACGGCTCCAATGGAAAACGCCGACTGAATTTGCATCACCGCACCAAATAAAAGAATGGATTTCATAGACGGCAGCGTAATATACCACAATTCTGCCCAGCGGTTGCGTATGCCGTCTATGCAGCCAGCCTCATAAAGCTCCGGATTGACATTTTGCAGACCGGCTATATTAGCGAGAAACGATACCCCCATACTCATCCACAACTGCACCAGCATGACAACCGGCATGGTATAGACCGCACTTTTCAGCCACTGAACCGGCTCCGTGATCAGTCCCAGCGACAATAGCAGACTGTTGATATAACCGTAGCTGTCCCCGCTGAACAGCACCTGCCAAATTAAATACACATTGCCAGCGAGTGCTGGCGCGTAAAACAGAAAGGAAAGTGCGGTGCGCAAAAAACGGTTTAATTCATTGATCATCCAGGCCAGCCCGAAGGATAACAGATAGCCCAAAGGCCCCGTCACAATGGCAAACAGCAGCGTGTTGCGAAGGGTTTTGGGAAACATATCATCTCCGGTAAGCATTTTGATATAATTGCCGATGCCGTAAAAAGACGGCGCAGAAATCATATCATAGGTAAAAAAACTCAACACCACAGAGCTTAGAATCGGCAGCACTGTGAAAATAAAAAACAATATGAGAAAGGGCGCCAGCATCAGCATACCCGCGCGTTTCTCACGGGCATACCCCAATCGGGTCGCGCGCTTCACACAACCGCCTCCTTGCCATTCGTTCAACCCGCTACTGGCCGTACTGGAGACGTTTTTCCTGCATCTCCCGATCGACAACCGTATCCCATTCCAGCAGCATTTCCCTCACGGTTTTGTTATTTTCCACGACGTTCCAAAACGCCTGATCCACTGCGCGCGGCACATAATAACCGCCCGGTACCTCCGGCATTTCTTTTACTTGTGCCCATTGCGCTTTTAGGGTTTCCAGCATTGTCCTGTCACCCCATGAAAACTGCGCGAACGCCTCAACATTGGAGGTGGCAATCCGCCCCGTCACGCCGAGAATAGACTCCACGTTGCGCGAATATCGGTACTGTATATCCGCCGATGTCCACCATTTCAAGAATTCCCATGCCTCTTCCGGATGATCGGTGTCCTTGAGGATTACCGCGCCGGTCCCCGCGCCCGCTTGAGATCGATCTATGACGCCGTTCTCCTGGCGCGTCCCTGGAATAGGAGCAACGTTCCACAAGCCGTCGATCTCCGATGCAGCGGCATGCAGTGTGGAATACTGCGTATACGGCTGTATCGCGATCGGCATAAGTCCGACACGGAAGCGGTTATAGAAGTCATAGGTTTTGGGATAGCTATATCTCGTATAAAAATCCGTCCACTGTGTGAATGCCTGGAACGCTGTTTCCGATGTCAGTTCCACCTCTGTCAGCGTGTCATTGTAAAGGCTGCCGCCCGCCTGCATCAGCAGGGTGGGAAAAAGGTTCAGCGCACCCAGCCCCAGATTGATCTGATTCATGTCCGTTATCTGCGTATACGGCAGACCAACCTGCATATTGCTGCGCATAATGACAGACGCTGTACGAATAAACTCATCCCATGTCTCCGGCACACCCAGCCCAAGTTCATCCAGGATATCCTCACGGTAAAACATCATGTAGAACGTCTGCGTATCCGGCAGCGCATACAGCCCGCCGCCGTAGCAATAGGGTATTTGCGCGCCGGACATAAATCTTTCAAGTACACTCCCGCAATCACTAAATTGAGTCAAATCCAGCAGCGCACCGCGCATCGCCAGATTGACCGGCTCAGTACGGGACATCTGCAAATAGCAGTCCGGTCCGTTGCCGGAGAGAATGGCCTGAATTACCGTCGCATTAGTCAGCTTAATATCGACACCGATTTGTTTTTCAGGCGTAAAGTCGCTCTGAACCAGATGATTAAGCACCTGTGCCTGGTCTCGCCCCCGATTCACCCACAACGTCAAGCGAGTATCGAATCCACCACCGTCGGACACCGAATTATAATCAGCCATAAAGGAGGCGAAAAAGCGCCGCACACTAAAAGACAGACTCTCGAAAAAGCCGGTGCTCTGATCGCCAAAGCCAGTATCCGGCGAAACCAGCCATATCTGATCGATATCCAGAGGCATGCTGGTCATCTCATACAGGCGGGAACTGACGGCAGAATAATTGTCGTAAAAGCTTTTACGGTAGGATTGAGCCTGATATGGATAGGTGAGCATCCGTTCTATGACCGCCGCCATATTGCGCAGCGTCGCGGCATTTGTCCCTCCCTTTTTCCCGCTGAGCCGTTCCCCCTCATCCGCCAGATTTTTCAGCGATGCCTGCACTTGGGTCAGGCGCTTCTCAAAATCTGGAATCTGTCCGAATAGATTGTAATCCCGGTTGGCATCCGGCTTTTCGCCTGTAATCATGGTAATTTCACGGTAAAGGCTTCCCAGCTCGTAAATGACCTCTTTGAGCGTTCGGCTGAAATCCGTTAATGCACCAAGCGTCACTTCCAGCGAGAGCGTGTGCACTCCCTCTTCCAGATAGACAAAGCACGGTTCGTCGTCTACCGTGAGGGTATGGAATTTCCAGTCGGTACAGTAGTCAAAGGCGATGGAGTCGGCCTGCGCGAAGGGGATGCTGCCGTCAATACGCAAAAGACGGTATACGCTTGCATTTATCAGATAACTCTGCTGAAACCGAAACCCCAGCCAATACAGACCCGAACGCGGTACATCCACCACCCAAGTCAGCGTATCGCCCGGCGCGCTCCAATTGCTGCCGCCTATGTAATTGAGCTTCCCGGCATACGGATCGGCGGGATTTACCGCCGCCGACATCGTATCCGACAGCGGCACCAGCATATTGGAGGATTTATATTGTGCTTTCTCGCCCTCGATAACAATCGGCGAACCCGTGTAGTGCTCATAGTCCTTCTCGGTGTATTGCTGCAGCACATCTTCATATTTCTCCGTTATTTCCGGCGGACAAAAACGAAGGGTATGTAGAGCTATTGAGCCAGACGGAGACGACAGTGTCAGCGAATGCTCTCCCGCCGACAGCGCAAAGCGATAAAAACCAGCGGTTAACCCCTCCGCATCGCTGATATGCCGATATTGCCATATCGACAATTCTTCCTGTTCAGGGGCAAACTCGTTGCCGGCACCGTCAACGCGTGCTGTCTCGCCTCCTTTATTACACCATAACCGCTTTAAAAGCACATTCTCCAGCCCTGCAAACGGTCGGCTGCCATCGATCGCAATTGCCAGTTTCAAATCGTCTGTCCCTTTGCTCAGCGCATAATAGCCGATTTCCAGTTCATACAGTCCGTCTGCCGGCACTGTAAAATTCCAGGATACCGCGCCCTCCGACCAAATCAGCGCCTGCTCAACATCCGCAATAGTTTCTAGGACCGGCTGCGCACCTTCCGATAATATGCCGTCTGCAGCTTTAATGACGATGTCGCTTTCGGCCGGCGGAAAACTCTGATGCGCCGCATATTCCGCAATCCCTGTCGAATCCGCTGCTGCTTTTGCCATGCCGACATCCATGCCCGTAAGCACATGAAATACCAGTGTCAAGCACAGCAGTAGGCTCCATCGTTTATTCACGGCAGCCTCCATCTCCCTTTCCATGACGATATTTCAACTGCGTAACATAATGACATGCCCGGTTCATCTTTCACACCCTACACAATTGGCAAAGCGCTGTACATTTATAGTGAATCCACATCAATTTTTTGCAATTTCCGGGCAATATCTGTGTTATTCATTATATACTGGATCGACATTTGCATAAAAGATTTGTATCGGACATTTTTATACGTGCGATGTCCGATTACAGTGCTTTTACGAAGGAATTTGTCCGTTAGGAGAATAAAAAGGGGCTAGACTATTGTTATCATCCGTCAAAGGTATGAACATACGTGGCAAAGAAAAAGCGTCTGAGGCAACCTGCATGGTTCGCTCAGGCGCTTTCATGTTTTCTTGATGTAGGTTCATTTCGTTAGAATGTCAGTCAAGAATCTCAGTCACCTGTACCAAAAGCAATCCGGTTTTCAGGCCGCTCATATCCCTTTGCATGCAGCATCGGTAAAGCTCTGTAACCACAGAATTCTATAATGTCTTGATATATGAGAATAGCCTGTCTAAAAATAGGCTGTCAAAAAATAAATTTTTATTTTTTGAGCGGCAATGCAAACAAAGTGTGATTTATCAGGGCTTCAGGCATAAAACAAGACCCGCTTTTCGACAAAATTGTTCGAAAAGCGGGTCTCATTCAACTGTCTAAAAGCGCAAACTTTGATACAAATTCACGGCTGATTCGTTCCAATCAAAACCATATATGGTGTGTTCACAAACAGTAAAACGCGAGGTGTAGTATTAAGTTTGCACCCACACCACTTTAACGGTCGCCGGGTTCCGATTTCGTCGCCAATACGATAATTCATCGCTTTGCGTGACAGTTACGCTTCTTGGAAACTACTGTGGCGCCTACACCGACAGCGGAAATTGCCAGCAGAGAAATCCACAGCCACATATTGCCGGTATCTCCGGTCTGCGGATTGTCTGCACCCGGTTTATCGTTATCATCGCCGGCTGCCGGAATTTCCACAGCTGCTTTTTTGTAGCCGCAAACCGTACATTCCTCATGCTTGCTGCCCTTATCAGCAGCGGTGGCTTCCTTGTCGGTAATCCACTTGAATGCATGCGCCGCCGTATTGTCCTTTTCTCCGCAGGCACATTCATGCCAATGGTTGTTTTCGTCCGACACCCAGTCTGTGCCAAAACTGTGACCCGGGGCTGGCACCGTCACGCCCTCCTTGTCTGTTACCTCGGTCAGGGCCGCATCTTTGAAATACTTGCCGCAGTCTTCGCAGTACCAGTATTCGATGTTGCCGGGCTCGGTGCAAGTGGCGGCCTTGGTTTCCACCCGCACCGCCCTATGCGCCGTTACCTCTTGATCCGCGGGCACGGCCGTGCTGTTGACGGTGATCTCGTTACCCGTCTCGTTCTTCACCTTGATAGAATCCGGAACCTCCACGCCCGTACCCGACACAACAACAACGACAGTGTTTTCGTCGGCGTTTTTTAGAGCCTCTGTAATGTCCGCCTGTCCTACCACATAGGGGAATTTCTCACCGTCGAGCCGGATCTCCGGTCTGTCTCCAGTATAGGCTTTCACATCGTTTCCAAAGCTGCCACCGGTGATCTTCGGCTTCATGGACAGTTGCCCCTCTGTAAAGCCCATTTCCTTCGCGAGCTCCAGCAGCTGTTCCTCGTTCAGCGTATCCGGGTCTTCTCCGTTAAGCACAGCCCACATTTTCAAAATTTCTTCGTTTCCGCCGAAGACGCCAATTTCGCCGCCTTCAACGCTGATATTTTCACTGAACCCGAGCAGCGTATCGGAGGGCATATCAAAATCATTTTTGTTGTCTTTGATCACGCCGCCGGTGATGGTAATGACAGTCTCTATTTCTTCGCCTTCTTCGCCCAGCGGCCCCATCGTCTCGGCGCTCATGATACCGGCGCCAATATAACCGGTGTTATTGCCGGAAATCTCTCCGCCGTTCATGGTAAGACTGCCTCCGTACACCATGACGCCACCGCGATGATTGTTGGTGATTTTACCGTCGTCTATGGTGATTGTGCCGCCCAGAGCTGTAATGACGGGCGTTCCAATGCCCGGCACAACACTGCCGGATATAACGTCGACATTGTTGGAAATCGTGCCGCCCTTCATAACAAAGACCGCGTCCGCGGGGTTGCCCTTTTCGTCGTCCCCGATGCCAATGAGCGCACCGCCAGTTTTATTGTCGGTAAATTCGCCGCCATTCATGGTGAAAACGCCCTTTTCGAGGAGAACAACAGAGCTGTAAGCGGAGGTATTGTTTGTAAACGCACTGCCCTTGTTCATCACAAGGGTTCCGTTCTTTACATGGATGGCGGTCATGCCCTTCGTAAGCACTGCGCCATCATCCAGAACCAGATTTCCGTCCTCCACAACGATCATGCAAGTGCCATTCATATCAGCTCCGCCGCCTTGAATGGTCAGGTTCTTCAAGGTCAGGGTCGCGCCGTCCTTAACAATGAACGTAGGCTCTTTGCTGTCAGCGTAGCCAAAGCCCAGGCGCTCGATGACAGCGCCCTTTCCGTCAATCGTGACATCCTCGCTGATGGTAATCGGGCTGTTTTTCGCCTCGTATTCGCCCCAATAATCCTTCTCCCATGAATCGATGTTAAGGGTTTTGAAGCCTTTTTCTATGACCGCCAGAAGCTCCTCAACGGTGTCAATGCGGTTGGCTTGATTACACGTCGAGCAGTAACGGCCAGTGCAGTAGTGCCCCTTTTTCGTGTCAACCTCAACATAGTCGCCCCACTGGGAGGTATGCCGCTCCTCGTAGGTACAATGCCAGCACTTTCTCAAGCATTCGTCGCCATCGATCTGCCACGGGCGCATACTGCTGTGGTTACAGGTTTCAACAGCGCCGCACACATCGCATGTCCGGCTATAATGCTCCTCTCCCTCTACCCATGTGCCTTTGATGTTGTGGCTGTCCGCTCTGGTGCAGTTTGCCACCTGGCATGTTCTACGGCAGTAGTTGGAGGATGTATTGCCGTCCATCCGGGGCGCCTTCCAGGCAGTCATGTCTGACGTATGACTTTCCAGCACGGTACTGCACTTGGTGCATTTTTTCTCACAGGTCAACCCGTCTTCGCTGGCTGTCCATTTGCTGGAAGTATGGAGGCACTCCGTCGCGGCAAGCGGCACAGCATTGTTCGCGGTCTTTTCAGCCACCGCGCACTTGCCCTCATGTCCATCTTCCCGGGTGCAGCTCTGGGTGGCGGTGCATAGGCCATTTCCCTCAGCAAAAACCACCACGGGGAGCATAGTCACCGCCATTGTGATTGCCAGAAAAAACGCCAGCATCTTGCTTTGTTTTGTTCGTTTCATGTCAATGATTTCCTTCCCTATATTTTGCACTTTTGTTCGGTGTGCGTCCGGTTAGATATGGTTTCGCCTTTCCTGGCGCCACAAAGGATTAGTAACGTCTTTCCCATCCATTAAAAAGCCTAAGTATCTGCGGATTATATTGTGTCCTATTGTGCCAAAGAGGCGAAGCAAAACCATTTTTCGTATGTATTATAGCATGGTCTGTTCGGGTTTTCAATCATTTATGAGGAAGAACAGAGACGTGAAAAAGTATAAAGACTAAAAGAGTGTAGTTTTTCACGCCGTTCTTTTTTTGCCTGCTTTTCATAGGTGGGTGCAAAAACAGCGATTTTTGCACCCACCGCCGACTCGGCGGCCACTAAGCGATAGGTTTCAAGGGGATTTATCCACCCGATTCCGGCGGCGCTGAAAAAAGAAAAAGCCCGGAAAGCCAGCAATATCAAGGCTTTTCCGGCATAGACACAAAGACAGCCCTCCAAATTGGAAGGCTGTCTTTGTGTCAAAATTTGCTCTTTGCTTTGAAAGTAAAGACCTATTCTGATACCAAATGCACACCCCTTCGACCTTTCGTGTAAAGGTTCAGAGATGTGTGCATCTTTTAATTGTTTATTTTGAGACAAGATAATTGAGCTGAACTGTGCTTCAAAAATGGTTCGCGCCCTCTCCAAAGATTTTCAGGATGGTATCGCAGCAATCTCCCATTCTTTGAAGCACTGCCCTAATCTCCGCACGGTATTCATGTTCCTGCATTTTCTCGGCAGTCGGCATGAATCCTCCTTGAATATCCCAAATCCGCTGCCACAATGCACTCATATTCTCGTATAGCGGAAGCAATTTGGAGATTACAGTCAATTCTGGACATACAGCCGCTGCTCTCCGCAACCAATCCACCACCCGGCTGTCCCCAACAAATGAACCAGTGGAGGTACAAAGAGAGCAGAACGCAGAGCAATGTTTGTCCCAAATCGACGCTTCATTGCATTCCTGCCATACAGCATCCTCCAATAACACCTCTGCCCACCGGGTAAATGCAGTTTTTCCGAACACATATTGATCTGTTTTGGATACTCTGCCGCCCGTAGGAGAAAGGGTCAACCACCTTGGAATATTCACGAGCACATCATGACACACAATTCTCGGATCAGTCGGTGAGACTTTTTGATTAGGAATAAAAACACCGTCCGTTCCCGCCAGTGCTTCTATCGCAGGAATTGCGGTATATCCGTATTCATCTACACCGGGTCGACCACCGTAGGACTCAGCCGGAAGTCGCTCTCCACCACAGTACAGATGAATGAGCAATACATCGTCATCATATCCACCGATGAGTGCGCCTTCTCCCATAGGAACACTCTGATGCATTCCAGGAACACCACCTACACCCCACGCCAGCGCAGGAAGTCCACGGTCAACCGATGCGCAGATTTTCTGAAGAGCCGACGAAATATCACGATTGATGTCTTCCTTTGACAGATATTCACAGCAGCAACCAAAAGATTCAAATGCTTTCCGTACTCTATCTGGCATGACAACATAATTTGTCAGTCCACTGTCGCAAGGTATTGTATCTGCATACATATAGGTGAACAAATCCCCTGTAATTGCCGCAATCGGTGTGAATCCGTTGTCATATTTTACTCCAAGGCATTCAGCAATGGAATAAATCGCGGAATCCAAAAAGAAATTTTCCCAGTTTGCGACTCTCCGATAGTTTCTAATACAATTTTTCATGTTGCCTCTCCCAAGTTATTTTCCTTAAAGAAAAATTTGACAAATTTGTAGTGGAAACCTAATAAAAAACGGGACACCCACTTCGATACGCATTGTATCAAAACGGGGGTCCCGTTATGTAAAGGTGCTACAAAATGAACCCCTATACATTTTGAGGGAAGGATTTGAACGTTCTCAAAAAGTTTATATATTACTGTCTATTCAAAACAAGTGATAATATTTTTCTCCCTGATTCTTATTTTTTCACTAACTACGAGAAAACAGCAAGCCAAAAACTCAATTTATCAGGTCTTAATTCATACATAAGAATGTTTGAAAAATAGATTTAGTTTATAATTAGCGACTCTAATTTGCATTGATTCTATTAGAGAAAATCACGAATTGTTCAGCCAACCTATCGAAAATGGCATTTTCTAATTTAGTTTTCAAAATTCGGATATTATCATATCTTTCAGCATTTTTGACAAACCAGTCAAATATATCTGTTTTCTCAATTTCTTCTTTCTCATCTTCTTTAAGGGATGCAAGGATTGATACATACCAATTACGAACAATTGTCTGCTTCTGTTCTGTAGAAAGTTCTTCGTATGCTATGCAGCATCCTATTCTTGAGAACATAGCTGGACCGAGAACGCTTTTAATTTCTTCTTCACTGCCGAAATTACAGGTTAAGAGGAATATAGCCTGTCTCAAATTGACATCATAGTTTGTATCCACATACCGCCCTTCGTCGAACAACTCATAAAAAGCATTGTAAAAAGCAGGATTTACTTTGTCAAATTCGTCAATCAAGATAACATTTGATTCTCTTTCCATCATATCTCTTGCAAAGCTTCCCTTGGAATGTTCAGCACCAAATACATAATTATATGCTTCCGTTGTCTGCATCATTGAAAACTGGATTCTCAGAAGTTCACCACCCATAGTTTTACTAATGCTTTTAGCACTTTCTGTTTTGCCTACTCCTGAAGGACCATATAACATCAAAACAACAGGTTTATTATTCGCCTTTGTAATGAGGCGGTACATACCACTTATAATTTGTTTTTTGCAGTCACTTTGTCCTAAAATATCAGCTTCTATATTTGTATAGACTTCTTTTAGCTTTTCTCTCGACAAATCAGGATATTTTGTGCCAAAATATTCTATTTCATCACCATAGGCAGAGCGCAAAGAATCTCTAACTTTTCTCGGAGGATTATGGACAAATAACGTACCAATATCATGATTTAGCGTAACAATATTTACAAAATTAGATAGGACATGCTCTAAAACTGACCCATAATCATCAGCCCTAACGATACAATTATCCACCTCAATACTATGACTAAGCGCTGCCTCTCGTACACCGGATTCATTCGGACGCAACCGAGCATTATAGTGCTGAATAAGCTCCATGAATGGTATTGTAACTTGATCTTCACTAATTTTTTTTGAAATTAATTCCTCAAAATCTTTTTTCGAACCATAGAAAACAACTATTTTATCAGTCATCTGCCTCAACTCCCGCAAGTAAAACATCAAATACATCTAATACTGGGCTAGATATAGTAGCCTCCCCTGTTTCCGCGTTTGACTCATAAGACGGATTATCTTTAGAAATCACAGAAACATTCATGCCTAATTCCTTATTGACATTAAGATTTTCAAGGGATGTTCGACCAACTTTAATTGCATAGATACTCAAATCCATTTTTAACAAATCACTGATCGTGTAACTGTTTCGGAACGAATTGATATTAAAGCGTAATATTACACGGCTTCTCCCTTTGGTACCAACAAACTCATAATACCCCTTTGCATTTCTTAATGCATGATCAAGTTTATCAATCGCAATGTTGAATTCTCCCGCAGGAATAGAACTACCGCTTTTCAACACACTTAAATACGGAGATACCATCACCATGTAGGACAACGAATCTTTCTCTGCGCTAATCTTATATCCTTTGAACTGCTTTATCGTACCTTTGGGCAGTCGCGAAGTCAATTTATCTGAACTTACGTCTTCGATTGATTTTATGAAGTCCGTCAAAATAGTGTTTTTCACAATATTTTTCACCATTTTACTACTATTAAAGGAAAGTCCAGCGGATATGTCAGCGGATGCTCCGGCTTCCCAGCCTAGCAAGGCTTTGAAAATCCCACTAATTCCAATCTTTCCGTTGGCTTGAAGGCTTTGTCCTTCTTGTGTATCTCTGGACTTCAGCAATTCCGTTGTGTTTTCAAGATCACCACCAGCAACGATTTGAACATAGTCGGTAACAGAATCTTCATCAAAACATACTATTTTGCATATTTTCTCCATATATTTAGCCTCTCCTATTGCATGAAAATTTTCGAATTGCCCATTATTGTACAGAACATTAGAGTTATAATGCTATGAAATAGCATATCATAATTTTTTGCAAATTTCCACATTATTCCAACAAATCTTTCCATGTTTTTTCCCATCCCTATAGCATGATACAATAGGAATAAAACGCCGAAGAAAGGAAAAGTATCATGCCTAATAAATACCCGGAAGAAATAAAAAAGCAGGCAGTCCAATCCTACAAAGATGGACAACCTGTTTCTGAAATCAGTAAGGAACTTCAAATCCCATTTGGTACAGTCTATCGTTGGATAGACGAATATCGTTCATGCATATCAAACGACTTCGATTTTACCCCAGCTAAATTCAAGGCACTTTCTCGTCAGCTGGATCGGGCCAATCACTTGCTCCGTATTATTCAGCTTTCTAAACTGATTGATGAAGTGCCTTTACGCAAACGACTAGAGATTCTTGCAGACATATATGAAAACGAAACGTATAGCGTACACGAGTTATGTGACGCTTTAAACGTTGCCAGAGGAACTTTTTACAACCATATCTTCAGAAGAGCAGATCGTACAGAATATCTGAAAAAACAAAAGGAATTAATGCTATTGGTGCAGCAGATATTTGATGAAAACGGCCAGCGTTTCGGTGCTGAAAAGATACGTATCATATTAGCAGAGCATGGCTTTCGTGTCGGCACAAAAACCGTATCAAAAATTATGCAGGAACTCGATCTGCACAGTATTCGTTCCGACGCCAAACGTTCTTATCTCAAGCAACAGGAAAATCGGCGAAAGAATTTGGTGCAACAGAATTTTACTGCGGAACGGCCAAACCAAATTTGGGTCAGCGATATTACCTATTTCAAAGTCAACAATTACCCATTGTATCTTTGTGTCATCATCGATTTGTTTTCCAGAAAAGTCATAGGTTATAAGGTTTCCAAAAATCAGAGTACACATCTGGTAACATCTACATTTAAACACGCCTTTGAAGAACGTGGAACCCCCAACGGCCTCATTTTTCACAGTGACCGGGGAGGCCAATATATCTCAGGAACATTCACTAAACTGTTACGAAACAATGGGGTACAACAATCCTTTTCCGCTTCCGGCAGACCGTGCGATAATGCCGTAGCAGAAACGTTCTTTGCTACCTTCAAAAAGGAAGAAGCCTATCGCAGAACCTATTCATCCGAGCAGGACTATCGCAAAAGTGTTGAACGGTACATAGAGTTCTATAATGAAAAGCGTCCGCATCGCTCACTGGCCTATAAGACTCCCTCCCATTTTGAGGAGTTGTTTGGCAAGAAATAATGTCTTGTATATGAGAATAGCCTGTCTAAAAACAGGCTGTTAAAAAATATTTTTATCCTTAATTTTTATTTTTTACTGGTTACAAGTAAAGTGGCAATTCAAACAAAGCCTGATCCATCAGGGCTTCAGGCATAAAACAAGACCCGCTTTTCGACAAAATTGTTCGAAAAACGAGTCTCATTCATTTGGTGCGGGTGACAGGACTTGAACCTGCACGCCGAAGCAATGGCTCCTAAGACCATCGTGTCTGCCATTCCACCACACCCGCAAAACCGTCTTTTACTATATCATGATCCGCTGGTTTTGACAACCATTTCTTTTGCACCACGGTGCCAAATTACACTATTTTACCAGCAGGTCATCGAGGTGGGCGCGATGGAGGGCGGCCTTGATCGGCACATACAGAAGAATAGCCCCCACAATGGAAAAAGCGCCGTTGATAAAGGTAGCGGGGAGGCTGGCCAGAGCCAGACCCATAGCAACCGGAAGCGCACTGCCCGCCAAAACTTTTTCAACCGTACCGAAAACAAATTCACCCGCCACATTAAAGGCGATACCGGAAACGGCGCCCAAAATGGCAAACAAAATTTCCGGATCTCCTTTCTTTCGGCATACTGCTACCAAAAGAACCAAGGCCAGAAGCACGCCCAGCGTCAGGAGAAAAACGCAGGCGATAGCAGGAACCGCAGCAAAGCTTTCCTGTCCGGAAAGTTTTCCGAACAAAAGAATGCCGCCGATCACCAGAGACACCGCCGACGCAGTTCCCAGTCCCCAATAGGGATGACGGCTCTTTTCTCCGCGTCCCAAGCGGGCAACCAGGCCGGTAAACAACCCGATGCCGAATTTCAAAATCACGGTTTTGAAAGCGGATGTGGGATAAAAGATCAGGTCGAACAGCCCCATCCCGATCGATCCGGAAAGGCCGCCCTGCCATCCGCCGATCAGCAGTGCCGCTAAAATGACCACCATGTTGCCCAGATGGATAAACGGCGTTCCCACCGGCGCCGGATAAGGAATGCGAAACACCGTCAAAGCGACATAAGCCATTCCGGCAAACAGTGCGATAAGTACAATGCGCAGCAGGTGCCGGGTTCCCTTGCTGTATTTCTGATTTTGCTCTTTCATACGGTTATCCCCCTCAAAACGTTCCGGATGTATCATACCGCAACTTCTGGGAAAAAGTCAAATTTTCTCCACATTTCGAGCAGATTGCCTGAGCAAAGCTTTCATAAATCTTCATAAGTTGTACATTTTTTGTTTACGGTTATTCCACAAGCTTCCGTTATCATATAGTAGAACGAAAGACGAAAGGAGGTTCATATGTTGAGCAGCCAATCCTCGGCCAATGTTTTGGTATGCGTTACCGACCAGCCCAGCTGCCGGCGGCTGATTCTGGCCGGCGACACCATCGCCCGCCGCAGCGGAATTCCGGTCAAGGTTGTGACCATCCTCCCTCCCGGAGCTGTATCTCCGCGTACGGCAGACACTTTGCAGACGCTTTACAATATTGCCGGCAAGCTCGGTGCGGAAATGACCGTGTATTTTAACGATGAACCAGCATTGACCGCAGCTGTCCATGCGCGCAAAACCAACGCTGTGCATATCGTCAGCGGATCGCCGGGCGCGCAAAGCAACCTGTTTGTGGAAACAATCAAATCGCTGCTGCCGGAGGTTCCGCTTTCTGTGGTGGATGAAAATGAGCAGATGCTGACCTTCCCCGCCATGAGCGCATCTCCTGCGGTACAGAGATGAATAAACCGTAACCATCAGCCGGGCGGCGGGAGTCAAACTCCTGCCGTCCGGTTTTCCGCTTCTTGACACCACAAACAAAAAGCTCTACAATACACTTGCGCATGTATGGATCGGAAAGGAGAATGCCTGTGTCTCTCGCGGATGGTATCATTCTGGCCTGCGTTTTGGCTGCTGTCATCGGCGGCGTGGGGTATTCGCTATATCGGAAACGCCGCGGCAAAGGCTGCTGTTCCGGCGGCTGTGCACAGTGCTGTGGATGCACACAGGATTCTTCCCAAGATGCAAGAAAGACTCACAACGATTCGGGCATCCCGCCTTGTCAAGAGAATAACCGTGATTTATAATGAAAGCTGGACACAAAGTGTGTCCGGCTTTTTTTAATGTGTCAGTAAGAGAGGTGCCGCAATGTTTGCGAAACTGCACAGCATGGGGCTGATGGGAATCGACGGTTTTCTGATCGACGTGGAGGCGGATCTTTCACAGGGGCTGCCCGGCTTTGATGTGGTCGGGCTGCCGGGAGCGGCGGTTCGTGAGTCGCGTGACCGTGTGCGCGCTGCCATCAAAAACTGCGGCTTTTCTTATCCGGTGAGCCGCATTACGGTGAACCTTGCCCCGGCCGATATCAAAAAAGAGGGTTCCGTTTATGATCTTCCCCTTTTTCTGGCGCTGCTGAAAGCCAGCCGTCAGCTGGATGCCGATCTGGACAGCGCCGCTTTTCTGGGAGAACTTTCGCTGACCGGAGAGGTGCGCGCCCTGCGCGGCGTGCTGCCGATGGTGATCGCCGCCCGTGATGCGGGAATCCCAAGCGTTTTTCTCCCGGCCGCCAATGCGGCAGAAGGAGCCGTAGTCGACGGCATCGACGTTTATCCGGTCGATCATGTCAAAACCCTGCTCGCCCATCTGAACGGCATACACCCCATTCCGCCCGCAGCTGCATTGCCTTCGGACGGTGCAGACTGCGCGCACATGCCGGATTTCCGCGAGGTAAAAGGGCAGTTTGCAGCACGGCGGGCGATGGAAATCGCCGCCGCGGGTTCGCATAATATCCTCCTGATCGGCCCGCCCGGCTCCGGGAAAAGCATGCTGGCCAAACGCCTGCCGTCCATTCTGCCGGATATGACCCGGGCGGAAGCGCTGGAGGCAACAAAAATCCATTCCATCGCCGGAACGCTGTCCGGCGGCGGGCTGCTTACCGCCAGGCCTTTCCGTTCACCGCACCACAACATCTCCCCTGCCGGTTTATCCGGGGGCGGCACGATTCCCAAACCCGGGGAAGTATCGCTCGCCCATCACGGTGTTTTGTTTCTGGACGAGCTGCCGGAATTCTCCCGTCAGGCGATGGAGAGCCTCCGGCAGCCGCTGGAAGACGGCCGCGTAACGATATCCCGCGTCAACGCCTCCCTGCAGTATCCGTGCCGTTTCATGCTGGTGGCAGCAATGAATCCCTGTCCCTGCGGCTATTACGGCCATCCGACGAGACAGTGCACCTGCACCCCCACCGCTGCGCAGCATTATCTGTCCCGTATTTCCGGCCCGCTGCTTGACCGTATCGATCTGCACATCGAGGTGCCGCCGGTGGAATTTTCTGAACTGGCCGAAAAGAAGCCGGGTGAATGTTCGGCGGATATCCGCCGCCGGGTCAACGCGGCCCGCCGCAGGCAGGAGGAGCGCTTTCGCGGCACCGGCATATTGTGCAACGCTGCAATTACCACCGACATGATGCGTCTGGCCTGTCCCCTGACTGAAGATGCCGGCCGTCTGCTGGAAACCGCCTTTCAGCGGCTGAGCCTGTCCGCACGCGCACATGACCGTTTGCTGAAAGTTGCGCGTACGATAGCGGATCTGGACAACAGCGATGTGATCGGGGCGGCACATATCGCGGAAGCGGTGCAATACCGCAGTCTGGACACCAAATACTGGAGAAACCGCGGATAACATTAAACGGGTATTTGTCCTCATCGGACAGATACCCGTTTATTTTCAGGCATTTACGAATGACCCGAAATGGTGTATACTAGGGGACGGCCGCCGTGCTGCGGCGAACCATAGGAAAGGCAGTTAATCCAATATGACCATTCTTTCTGTCCATAAACTGGAGAAAAATTTCGGTGAACGCTGTTTGTTCCGTGATATCACCTTTGACGTCGGTGACCGCGATAAAATCGGTCTGGTCGGCGATAACGGCTGCGGCAAAACCACGCTGTTCCGGATGATTACCGGCGAAATCCCTCACGATGCCGGCGAAGTCGTTCGCACAAAGGATACCCGCATCGGCTATATGGAGCAGCACGCTTGCGCGGATGCTTCCCGCACGCTGTGGGATGAGGTAGAAAGCGTTTTTGCCCCGCTGATCGCCATGGAAAACGAGCTGGCGCAAATCAATCACCGGCTCAGCACGGCCGCGGATACCGACCTGGCGCTGATCGAACGGCAGCATCAGCTGCAGGAGCGTTTTGAGGCGGATGGAGGGCTGTACTACAAAAGCCGCGTGCGGTCAACACTGATCGGTCTGGGCTTTGACGAGGCGGCTTTCGGGCAGCCGGTTTCCACCCTGAGCGGCGGCCAGCGGTCCAAGGCCGCTATGGGGCGTCTGCTGCTCTCCGACGTGAATGTGCTGCTGCTGGACGAGCCGACCAACCATCTGGACATCGCTTCGGTGGAATGGCTTGAGGAATTCCTGCGCGCTTATTCCGGGGCCGCCGTCATCATCTCCCATGACCGGTATTTTCTCGACCGCGTCACCAACCGTACCATTGAACTCAGCCACGGAAAGCTCTATACAACGAACGGCAATTATTCGCAGCACAAGGAAACACGCGCGCACGATCAGGAAGTAGCTGAAAAGCATTATAAAACCGCCATGCGGGATATTCAGCATGTGGAGAGCAGCATTGCACAGCTCAAGCAGTTTAACCGGGAAAAAAGCATTCGTGCCGCCGAAAGCAAGGAAAAAATGCTTGAGCGCATGAAGGCGCAGCTGGAAATTCCCGAAGCGATGCAGGAGACGATTCATTTTGATTTCCGCGCCGCCATGACGAGCGGCAATGAAGTACTGAACGCCGAGGGGCTGGCTATGGGGTTTGGAAGCCGTCAGCTGTTTCGCAATGCTGCGTTCTCCTTACGGCGCGGCGAGCGCGTTTTTCTGCTCGGGCCGAACGGCTGCGGCAAAACCACGATGCTGAAGATTATCAACGGCCAGCTTTCACCGCAGCGGGGTACAGTGAGGCTGGGCGCAAAGGTGTCTATCGGATATTACGATCAGACGCAGGCCGGCCTGGACAACCGCAAAACGGTGATCGAAACGGTTTGGGACCGCTATCCCGCGCTGACCCAAACCGAACTGCGCAATGCGCTGGCCGCCTTTCTGTTTCGCGGCGAGGATGTTTTCCGTCCGGTTTCCCTGCTCAGCGGCGGTGAGCGCGCCCGCCTTCTTCTGCTGCAGCTGATGCTGGCCCGCGACAACCTGCTTCTGCTCGACGAGCCGACCAACCATCTGGATATCGCTTCCTGCGAGGCGCTGGAAGACGCGCTTTCCGGGTATGACGGCACCATTTTTATCGTATCGCACGACCGCTATTTCATTAACCGGATGGCGGATAAGGTGATTCGTCTGACCGAAGACGGCTGCCAGATATTTCCCGGGAATTACGACAACTATCTGGAAAAATTCCGCGAGCTGTCTGCGCCGACGGAAACGCAGCAGGCGCCGCCGAAAGAAAATCTGTACAAACTCCGCAAGGAGCAGGAAGCCGGCAAGCGCCGGCTGCTGGGACGGATCCGCCGCTGTGAAGAGGCCGTCGGCGCGGCCGAAGTGGAGGTTGAACAGCTGCGGCAGCAGCTCGAACAGGATGATGTCATGGCGGATTACAGCCGTGTGCTGGAGCTTACCGCTCAGCTGGATGAGAAAAACCGTTTGGTTGAACAGCTGATGAGCGAATGGGAAGCCATGCAGCTCGAAGCGGAAGAATGGGAAATCGTATAAAAAATAATAGTTGTTTTTGAGCTGCCCCAATCTCTTATGACGATATAAAACACTATAAACAGAAAGAAGACAAAAATGATAATTCATTCAACAACAAAAAATAACATAGTATGTGCGGTTATTGAGAGTGATACTGTGGTAATCACCGATGCACAATCCGCACTGGATATATTGATGACGGCAAAATATGAAGCAGGCACTAAAAACATTGTAATCCATAAAGAACTCATTACAGAAGATTTTTTTATTCTCAGTCGTGGTCTTGCGGGGGAAGTTTTGCAGAAATATATAAACTATGGCGGACGAATTGCAATTTATGGCGATTATTCGCACTACACAAGTAAACCCCTCAAAGACTTTATCTATGAGAGCAATAGAGGTAAAGATGTTTTCTTTGTTGCCACGAAAGATGAAGCCATTGATATGCTGACGAAGCAAAACGAATAAAATAAAAAATCCGGAAGCGGTTCCGCTTCCGGATTTTTTGCTGTTTTTACGCCTTTGTCAGTTTGGCAAAGTTCGCCATAATCTTTTTCATGCCGACCTTTTCAAAACGGATTTCCAGCAGCTTATCGTTGCCCATCGGCGTAACCGCCAGAATTACCCCGGCACCAAAGACCTTATGTACGATCCGATCCCCTTTCTGCCAGTCAGCGGAAGAAGTGCTGCTGCCGGCGGCTGCCGGACGTGTAAAGCTCTTTGGCTTTTCTGTGCTGCCGACAGTTGGCCGCTGTATCACGCCATAAGAAGCTGCGCTGCCGAAAGCCGGTTTCGGCTGCCAGGCGGCATTTCCCCGGTTGGCGGAATAGGCAAAACCGGCATTTTCCCTCGACTGCTGCGTGCAGAGGGTCAATTCCTCCGGAATATCCTGCAGAAAGCGGGAAACCCGGTTGCGGGTGGTCGATCCATAGAGCATCCGGCTATTGGCGTGCAGCAGATACAGCTCTTCCTTTGCGCGGGTAATCGCCACATAGCACAGCCGGCGTTCTTCCTCCATCTCCTCCGGCTGATAGATGGTCTGCATCCCTGGAAAAATACCGTCTTCAAACCCCGGCAGAAACACCACCGGAAATTCCAGCCCCTTTGCGGCGTGCATCGTCATCATAACCACGCTGTCCGCCGAAGCATCGTAGTTGTCCACATCGGTCATCAGCGCAGCCTCCTCCAGGAAGCCGGCCAAATCCGGAAAATCGCTGTCGCTGTTCTTTTCGTAATCCTTAATGGACGATGCCAGTTCGGTCAGGTTCTCCACCCGTGCGGCTTCCGCCTCGCCGGCGGCCTGCCACATGGCAAGATATCCCGTATTCTCCAGCATGGTAGCATACAGCAGATGAACACTGTTTTCCGGATCATCGTTCAGCTCACGCAGATGATCCAGCATTTCCGTAAAGGATTTCAACTTTGCAGCAGCGCGGCTGATGCTGGGATAGTCCTCGGCGTGGGCAATTACCTCGTATAGCGACACACCGAGCTGTTCCGCGATTTCGGCCGCGTTATCCATCGTCGTATCCCCGATCCCACGTTTAGGTTCGTTGATGATGCGGCGCAGGCTGATGCTGTCTTCCGGATTTTGAATCACGCGCAAATACGCCATAGCATCGCGGACTTCTTTGGTGTCATAAAAACGATGCCCGCCGATCACGCGGTAAGGTATGCCGCTTTTGACCAGTGCCCGTTCAACGGCGTTGGACTGCGCATTCGCTCGATAGAGCACAGCAAAGTCGCTGTATTTTCGGCCATTTCCCACCCCATCCAAAATGGTGTCCGCGATGAAACGGCCTTCTTCGTCCTCGTTGTCGAGGGTATGCACCTTCAGCTTATCCCCTTCGGGATTCTGCGTCCACAGCGTTTTCCCCTTGCGGTTCTGGTTCCTGGCGATCACCGCGTTTGCGGCATTCAGGATATTCTGTGTAGAGCGATAATTCTGTTCAAGGCGGATCACTTTACAGTCCGAAAACTCATCCTCAAAATTCAAAATGTTCTCTATGGTCGCGCCGCGGAATTTATAAATACTCTGGTCGTCATCCCCGACCACGCACAAATTGCCGCTGCGTGCCGCCAGCAGGCTGATCAGCTTGTACTGCGCATGGTTGGTATCCTGATATTCGTCCACCATCAGATAACGGTAGCGCTTCTGATAACGCTCCAGCACATCCGGATTCTGCATAAACAGATCCACCGTGCGGCAGAGCAGATCGTCGAAATCCATCGCATCGGCATCCTTAAGCCGCTTTTGATACAGGCGGTAGCACTCCGCCACCTTTTTGCGGCGGAAATCACTGCCCGCCTGCTGCGCATATTCCTCCGGCGTCAGCAGGCAGTCCTTGGCCCTGCCGATCTCCCCCAGAATAGCTTTATGGCTCAGGACTTTCTCTTCCACGTTGGCCAGCTTCATGCATTCCTTCATCAGCCGGCGGCTGTCGTCGGTGTCATAGATCGTAAAATGAGAGCTATAGCCGAGATGCTCACACTCCCTGCGGAGAATGCGCGCACAGAAAGCGTGGAAGGTACTTGCCATAACCTCGCCGCCCTCGTCCCCCAGCATATTGATCAGGCGTTCCTTGAGCTCACCGGCGGCTTTATTCGTAAACGTAATCGCCAGGATCCGCCAGGACGGGCACGGGTCCACCGCGCACAGCGCCGCCGCCTGCGCCGTTACCGGCCGATTGCCGGCAGCACAGTCGTGCAGCAGGTTCCAGTCCTCTTCCGACAGGGACGCCGGCATTTCCCGGCTTGTGTATGCGCGGCCGTATTTAATCATGTTGGCAATACGGTTGACCAGCACCGTCGTCTTGCCGCTCCCCGCCCCGGCCAGAATCAGCAGGGCTCCCTCGGTATGGAAAACCGCTTCCTGCTGCTGTTGATTCATCCGGGAGAATTCCCGTTCCATAATCTGCTTTCTCAATCGGTAAAAGGTATTGATATCCTGCATATTCTCTCCTCAATGCTGGTATTGCAGCAATGGGCGGGTGTCAGCTGCACCCGCCCATTGCTTTCCGTTTTATCCCGGGTTTTCCGTCATCCGAACAGCGACAGCAGGACACCGGCGGCAACTGCCGAACCGATGACGCCGGCCACATTCGGGCCCATAGCGTGCATAAGCAGGAAATTGCTCGGGTTTTCTTTCTGACCGACCTTCTGCGCCACACGTGCCGCCATCGGAACCGCCGAAACACCGGCGGAGCCGATCAGCGGGTTGACCTTTCCCCTGGTAAGCACATACATCAGCTTGCCGAACAGCACACCGCCGGCGGTACCGATGGAAAAAGCGATAAGGCCAAGCACAATAATGGCAATCGTGCGCGGCTGCAGGAAGGTATTCGCATTTGCCGTTGCACCGACCGTCACGCCGAGGAAAATCGTGATGATGTTCATCAGCTCATTCTGCGCCGTCTTGGAAAGACGTTCCACCACGCCGCTTTCCCGGAACAGGTTGCCCAGCATGAGCATACCGATCAGCGGGGCCGCACTCGGCAGAAGCAGCACACAGATCGCCGTAACAAAAATCGGGAACAGGATTTTTTCGGTCTTGGAGACTGTGCGCAGCTGCGTCATTACCACGGAACGCTCTTTTTTGGTGGTCAGCAGCTTCATGATCGGCGGCTGGATAATCGGCACCAGCGCCATATAAGAATACGCGGCAACCGCAATCGGGCCAAGCAGCTCGGGAGCCAGCTTGGAGGTAAGATAAATCGCCGTCGGACCGTCAGCGCCGCCGATGATGGCCACAGAAGCCGCCTGCTGCAGATTGAAGGAAAGCAGCTCTATTCCGGTCATATCCAACAAGCGTGCACCGAAGAAGGTGATAAAAATCCCCAGCTGCGCAGCGGCGCCAAGGAGGAAGCTGCGCGGATTGGAAATCAACGGACCAAAATCGGTCATACAGCCGATCCCCAGGAAAATCAGCGGCGGATAAATGCCGAATTTAACGCCCTGATACAAATACCACATCAGTCCGCCGTTTTCAAAATGCTGCCAGAAATATTGACCGTTCTGTTCAAACACAGGGTAAACCTGATCATATATCCCCTGCGAGAGATGTTCCAGTTCTTCCGGTGTCAGTGGTACCAGGGAATTGCGCTGCGGATCCATAATGCCGGACAGCGGCAGATTCACCAACAGCATGCCAAAGGCAATCGGCAGCAGCAGCAGCGGCTCAAACCCTTTTTTCACCGCAAGGTAGATCAGCACACAGGCAATGCCGATCATGATCAGGTTTTTCCAGCCGCCCGCCTCAAAATTAAATAGCCGGACAAGCCCGGAGTCATTCCAAAGCTTGACAATCGCTTCCCATAAAGCTCCCATGCATTTCCTTCCTCTCCCACGATAGAATCCCGCTGCTGTGCGTTAAAACGGACGGGTACTTTCGGCCAAGCCAGCCATCGCCCAAGCCGGCCGTTCGCCACGCACACGGGTAACCTTACGGACAGCGTATCGTTTGCCCTCGCTGGCCCCCATCGCTGCCACGGCAGCCGCAATCACCGCAATGACCTCATCGTCGTCTGCCGCTGTGACCGGCGATGCGGCAGCCATTTTTACCGGAGCCGCTGGGGGAACCGGTTCCGATTTAACGGCCGGCTTCGCCTGGGCGGGCGCTTTTCCGCCCTTTCGATCCATAATCCGGCCAAAAAGATAAAAAATAAGGGTCAGCAGAATCAACACGGAAAAAACAACGACCAGGCCGATCAGTATGGTCTGTCCGGCGTTCGCCATACTTTCCCCTACTGTCATACCTTCGCCGGCATCTGCAGCTGCCAAAAATGTGAATAACCTATTCACCGGAATATCCTTCCTTTCTCCAAGCGGTGTCTGTGAAAGGCTTTCCTCAACGTCCGTCCGGGTGCAAAAACCCCATTCCCGCCCATGATAAAATATGGTATTTATTATAGCGCATGATCGGCGAAATTGCAAACCCTATTTCATGGCAGACGGCAACCAAATATCCTCATCCATTTTCCTGCGTTTTAGACAATATGTGAAACTCTGGACTGGCGTCTTTTGTTTTGCTTTTGGTTCTGCTATAATGAAAGAAAAATAAAGAAAAGGTGGCTTTTCCGTGAAGTATATTGTATTGCTGTGCGACGGCATGGCGGATACCCCCTGCCCCGCCCTGGACGGACGCACCCCGATGGAAGCGGCGGCAAAACCGCATATGGACGCCCTGGCCAGATGCGCCGAAATCGGCATGGTGCGCACGGTGCCGGAGGGGATGACGCCGGGCAGCGATGTGGCTAACCTCGCGGTTATGGGTTACGATGCCAGGGCCTGCTACACCGGCCGGTCGCCGCTGGAGGCCGCCAACATCGGCATTGATCTGGCTGACGACGATGTGGCTTTCCGCTGCAATCTGGTTACCCTTTCAGAGGATGGGAATGCCTATGAAGACCGGAAGATGCAGGACTACTGTGCCGGCGATATCCATACGCAGGAGGCGCGGGAGCTGATCGAACGCCTGCAGGAAGCTTTTGGCGGCGGTGAATTCGATTTTTATACCGGTACCGCTTACCGGCACTGCCTGGTATGGCACGGCGGCAAAACCGCACTCGGCAAGCTGACGCCGCCGCACGACATTCCGGGAAAAAGAGTCGGCGAGCATCTGCCTTTGCATCCGGATGCTGCCGTTCTGCTGGATATGATGCGCCGCAGCTGTGCGCTGCTGGAGGATCATCCGGTCAACCAAAAACGGCGGCAGGCCGGTCTTGCGCCGGCAAACGCCATCTGGCTTTGGGGGCAGGGCAAGCGCCCGCAGCTGGAGAATTTTACGCAGCGGCATCATAAAACCGGCGCCGTCATTTCGGCCGTGGATCTGCTCAAGGGCATTGGCCGCATTGCCGGGATGAAAGTATGCGACGTGCCGGGAGCCACCGGATATATTGATACCAATTTCTCCGGCAAAATGCAGGCCGCCGTGGACGAGCTGCAGGCCGGACGGGATTTTGTGTATATCCATGTGGAAGCACCGGACGAATGCGGTCACCGCGGTGAAGTCCAGAACAAAGTCAAAGCGATCGAAGCGATCGATCAGCAGATTCTCGGCCCGCTGCTGGAACGGCTGGAGGATATGAAGCCGTATTCTCTGCTGATTCTGCCGGACCATCCGACGCCGCTGGAGATCCGTACCCATTCCGCTGAACCGGTGCCGTATCTGCTGTACCGCAGTCATCAGGAAACGAATGGCTGTCCGGCATTCACCGAACAGGCGGCGCGGGATACCGGCCGTTTTGTGGAGATCGGCTTTACCTTAATCGACCGGCTGTTCGCCGAAGCGTGATTATTTCCAGACAAGCAGCGTGCAGAAAAAGACACCGGAAAGGCAGGCTTTCGGCATAGCCTTTCCGGTGTCTTTTCCGTATTTCATGGTCTATTCCGGATGCTCTTCTCCGGGCTTTTTCCCCTTTCGTCCACCGAAGAGAATCACCGCCAGGGCGGTGATGCCCATCAGCACCGGATAGAACAGGTAGGGCAGCAGCTCGAGCGGCGTCAGCATCAATCCCGCCGCCGCGGCTCCGGCGCTTGCATACAGCAGCTGTGCGCCATACGGGATCAATCCCTGACAAACCGATGTAAAAATATCCAGCAGCGCCGCGGTGCGTCTGGGCGGCACCGCATATTCGTCGGCAATATCCTTGGCGATCGGCCCTGCCATCACGATGGCAATGGTGTTATTCGCCGTAGCAATATCCACCAATGCGCTCAGCGCCGCAATGCCGAGCTGCGCACCGCGTGGAGTGCGGACATGCCGCTTGATGCCCGACAGGATGAAATCAATGCCGCCGTTATCCTTAACCAAACCGATAATCCCGGCAACCACAATAGAAATTACAGTGATGTCATACATGTTCTGAATGCCGCCGCTGCCATCCGGCCCGGAAAACACCACGGTAAATACCTTTTCCCAGGGAATCGCGCCGGTCGCCACCCCGACGATCAGAGAAAGCACGATCCCAACCGTCAGCACCAGAAAAACGTTGACTCCGGCGAGGGCTCCCACCAGCACCACCAGATAAGGCAGAATTTTGAAGAAATCGTAATGCAGATCTCCCGCGGGCGTATAGTCGCCGCCGCCGGCGAGCACCAGAAACAGGATCAGCGTCACAACCGCCGCCGGGAGGACGATTTTGAAATTCTCCCGGAACTTATCCTTCATCTCACAGCCCTGAGTACGCGTTGCCGCGATGGTAGTATCCGAGATCATCGACAGGTTGTCGCCAAACATGGCCCCCGAAACCACGGCCCCGAGGCACAGTGCACCTGCAATGCCTGTTTTCTCGCTGATCCCCACCGCAATCGGCGCCAGCGCCGCGATGGTGCCTACCGAAGTGCCCATAGCGGTGGAAATGAAACAGCCGATCACAAACAGCCCCGCCACCGCCACCGGCGGCGGCAGGATGGACAGGCCAAAGTTTACCGTGCTCTCCACGCCGCCGGCCGCCTGCACCGCGCCGGAAAAACCGCCGGCAAGAATGAAAATCAGGCACATTACCATGACGTTTTCGTTGCCCATGCTCTTGGTAACGCTTTCAAGCTTTTCGCTGAATTTGCGCCTGGGATTCTGCATGAAGGCAACCACCAGAGCAATCAGGAACCCTACGATTGCCGGCATGGCATAAAAATCGCGGAACAGAATACCGCTGCCGATAAACACCAGTAAAAATACGCCGATCGGCAGTAAAGCCAAAGCCCTTCCCTGTTTCAAATGCCTCTCTCCTTGCCTCATGGCTAAACTCTTTACCACAAAAGACATAGCGTTCCGGCGGTCATGATGCCGAGACCAAACCAGCCGCGCAGGGACAGCTTTTCACGCAAAAGAATACGCGAGAGAATCACCGTCACCAAAACGCTCAGCTTATCAACGGGAACCACCACGCTCATCGGTCCCAGCTGCAGCGCGCGAAAATAACACAGCCAGGACAAGCCGGTGGCTATTCCGGATAAAAACAGAAACGCCCAGCTTCTGGCACTGATTTGACGCACCTGCTTTTGCCGCCTCAGCAGGAAAACCAGTCCCCAGGCCATCGCCAGAACCACAGCAGTGCGAACAGCCGTTCCCAAATGGGAATCGATCCCCTGCATCCCCCATTTGCTCAAAAGAGCCGCCAGGCTTGCACAAAGCGCGCTGCCGAAAGCCCACAGCATCCAGCTGTGTTTCTGGTTTCTGTCCGGGACACCCGTACGGGGATGGTACACCATCAGCCAGGTGCCGCCGGCAATGGCCGCCATTCCGATCGCCTTCTTCCACGTCAGCGGCTCCTGCAGCACCAAAACCGCCAGCAGCATGGTCAGCACGGTGCTGCTTTTGTCCACAGCCGCAACCTTATGCACATCGCCCAGCTGCAGCGCGCGAAAATAACACAGCCAGGACCCGCCTGTTGCCACACCGGACAATACTAAAGATGCCCAGGCCGTTCCTCTTATGGCAAACAGTTGTGTCTGCGCACCGGTCAAAAATACGATCAGCCAGCTGAACACCAGCACCACGCCGGTGCGCAGCGCTGTGGCCAGATGAGAATCGGTATCCTGAAGTCCCGCTTTGGCCAGCACAGCGGTCACTCCGGCAAACAGTGCCGATCCCAATGCCAGAAGCAGCCACATACCTCTTCCTTCTTTTCTTTACGGCGAATTTCCGGTTCAGAACCCCTGTTTCCAGTTTCGGCGGCTGAACAGCGCCAGCAGCGGGAAAATCTCCAGCCGGCCCAGCAGCATATCCATCGAAAGAATCAGTTTGGAGAGCACGCTGTAACCGCCGTAATGCGAAGCCGGCCCAACGACCTCAAGGCCGGGGCCGATATTGTTCAGGCAGGCCAGTACAGCCGATATATTGGTTTCTACCGAAAAACGGTCGAGGGAAATCACCACAAAGCTGCCCAGCGCAATCATCCAGTAAGCGGCCATATAGGCATGTACGCCATGAATAACGCTGTTTTCCACCGTGCGGCCGTTGAGCTGCACCACCTGCACGCTGCGCGGATGGATCACCTGCCGCAGATTGCGGCGCAGATCCTTGAGCAGCAAGAGCGTCCGAATGCTTTTGATTCCGCCGCCGGTGCTGCCTGCGCAGGCGCCGAGCACCATCAGCACCAGCAATATAGCCTTGGAAAAAGCCGGCCATTGATTAAAATCCACCGTCGAAAAGCCGGTAGTGGTCATGATGCTGCTGACCTGGAAAGCCGCGTGGTGCAGACTATCCGCCGCCGACTGCATCAGCGGACGGATATCCCAGGCAATCAGCAAAACGGCCAGCGCAAAGGTTCCCAGATAAAACCGCATTTCCTCATCCCGGATCACCTTCCACGAATGCCGGATCAGCAGCAGATAATAGATATTGAAATTCACCCCGAACAGCAGCATAAATACGGTACACACGTTCTGCAGATACGGCGAATAGCTCGCCATGCTGTCGGTATGAATGCCGAATCCGCCGGTACCGGCGGTACCGAACGCCGTGCACAGGCTGTCAAACAGCGGCATGCCGCCAAAAAGCAGAAAGAGCACGCACAAGACGGTCATGCCGATATAGATGCCGTAAAGAATTTTTGCGGTCTGCCGCAGCCGGGGGGTAAACTTGTCCACACTCGGCCCGGGGCTTTCCGCCCGCATCAGATGCAGCTGTCCGCCGGAGCCTTTTGACGCCGGCACCACTGCCAACGCAAAAACCAGTATGCCCATACCGCCCAGCCAGTGCGTAAAGCTGCGCCAATAAAGAAGACCGCGGCTGAGCGGCTCCACTTCCGGCAGGATGGATGCGCCGGTGGTTGTGAACCCGGACACCACCTCGAACAGGGCATCCACATAATGCGGGATCTGCCGGCTGATAAAAAACGGCAGGCAGCCGAATACCGAAAGGGCTATCCAGCACAGCGCGACGGTAACAAAGCCATCCTGGGCAAAAAAGGTTTTTTTCTTCCCGCGTCCGAGCAAAACCAGCACGCCGCCGGCGGCGGCGGTGATTGCGGCACTCGCCAGAATCGACAGGATTACCTGCCATTCGCTGTCAATAAGACACCAGATCACCGACGGCAGCATAAATGCAGCCTCAATCAGCAGCACCATCCCGACCGTCCAACCAACCATTCTTTTATTCATGATTTCGCTACCTCAATCAAAAATATCGCAGATCTGGTGAAACGGGTTTTCACAGGTGGTTACCACCACGACGGTATCTCCGGGTTCAAAACGGCTGTTGCCGTCGGCAATAATGGTATCGCCTTTGTGCGTAATACAGGAAATAAGCACGCCTTTTTTCACCGGAATCTCCTTAAGCGGGCGTCCGCACCAAGGCGTTGAAGCCTCCACACGGAATTCCAGGGCTTCCGCACCGCCGTCCGCAATACGATAAAGCGCCAAAACACTGCCGGTCTGCCCTTCCATTGCACGGACATAGCGTGCGATGGAGGCGCTGCACAGCTCCTTGGGGCTGACCACGCTGCCGACCCCCATGTTGATAAACATATTGCCGTAATCCAGCCGGTTTACTTTGGTGACCACCTTGCGCACGCCGCGGCTGCAGGCATACATGGATACAACGATGTTTTCCTCATCCATGCCGGTGAGCGTAACCAACGCATCAGCCGATTCGATATCCTCGCTTTCCAGCAGGGCATTATCCGAACCATCGCCGCAAATCACCGTGGCCTGCGGCAGCTGTTCCGCCAGATAGCGGGCACGCAGCTCATCCTTTTCGATGATTTTGACGCCGACGCCGATGGCCAGCAGACGTTCCGCCAGATAATAGCTCACCCGTCCGCCGCCGATCAGGATGGCCTGACGTACCTTATGGCTGCCGATGCCCAGATTTTTGATCAGCTGTGCCAGATTAACCGCCTGTGCCGTCACATAAATATGATCGCCCGCATGAAGAATATAGTCGCCGCCGGGGATGGTCACCTGATATTCCCGCTCAACCGCACAGACCAGTACCTTTACACGTGCAATGCGGTACAGTGCGTGCAGCGCTATACCATCGAGCGGGCTGCCCGCCTCCACGCCGAGCTCCACAATCTCCACCCGGCCCTTGGCAAAGGTTTCCCTGCGCAGAAAGCTCGGGAACTGCATAATCCGGAAAATCTCCCGTGCCGCACTGAGTTCCGGATTGATGGTCATCGACAGGCCGAATTCTTCCCGCATGGCAAACAGCTGCTCAGCGTATTCCGGCGTGCGTACACGGGCTATGGTATGCAGTCTGGCGTTCATTTTGCGGCCGATCAGGCAGCAAAGCAGATTCAGCTCATCGGTACTGGTTACCGCGATCAGCAGATCGGCTTCTTCCACACCGGCCTGCCGCAGCGTTTCCATTGTCGCCGCATTGCCTAATACCGCCATAACGTCGTACCGTTCCACATGTGCCTTGAGTACCTGCGGGTTGGAATCCACCACCACCAGGTCATGCCCCTCACGCAGCAGCTGCTGCGTGAGCGCCAAGCCCACTTTGCCGTCACCGGCAATGATAATTTTCACTTCCTACGCCTCCACGCGGCGGAAAACCGCCGCATATTCTTCCCCGGTCTTTTTGACATTCCCTTTACGCCAAAGTTCTGACGGCTATTCGGCATCCTCGGTTGTCGGCTCAGCCAGCCGCAGCCCCGCCGTACTGGTCACCGGAAGGGAAAAAATCAGCGATTTCGCTTTGCTTTCCAGACCGGCTTCGGTCATAACCGCCCGCATGATAGCGTTCTTTTCCTCATGCTTGACAACAATAAACAGCATTTCCTTTTCCGCTGCAAGCGATACGCCAAGGAACTGCTCGGCACGCTCCATTCCTGTCCCCTTCGCATGGATCACCGTACCGCCGCCGGCGCCTGCCCCGCGCGCGGCATCCATAACCAGCTCGGTATATCCCTGATTCGCAATGATCACCAGCAGCTCATACTTGGTGTCTTTCAATACGCTTTCCTCCCCCTTTACAAATTCCTGGTTTCCGGTCAGAAACTGAAGCGTCTTTTTTCCGCCGATACTGCTCAGCGGAACAATAAAGGCAATTCCGGTACCGGGAATATCGATATTCAGCCGGTTCTGCAGTCCGGCTTTCGCCTCTTTCCAGGCCTCTTTGGTTACCACCGACAGGATTACCGCTTTTTCGCTCGCCTCCAGCCCGAAATAGTCGAGCATCTCGCTTGCTGCGGTACCGCGGCCGACCGTTGTCAGCGAAACCGTAATCCGGTATTCCTGATACAGGCTGATGAAGCGTTCAACCTTCTGCCGGTCGGTAATGGTGACCATCCAAAACAATTCACTCACGGAATTCCTCCTTTCTCCGCCTTGCCGTTAAAGCTCGATGATCGCATCGTCGTCCAGCAGGGCAAATGCCTGTTCAGGCTGCAGCACACCGGCGGCTGTCCGGGTGCGCCGGATTTGCAGCCGCGAAAGGATACCCAGCAGCTGTATCGTAATCAGCGGCGTCATCGCCACCATAGCTACCACACCAAAGGCGTCGGTCACGATATTGCCGCCCACCGCCACGCAGGCGCCCTGCGCCAGCGGAAGCAGAAACGCCGCGGTCATTGGTCCCGAAGCCACACCGCCGGAGTCAAACGCGATAGCCGTGTAAATCTTGGGGACAAAAAAGGAGATGCCAAGCGCCAGCGCATAGCCCGGAATGACAAACCACAGAATGGAGATGCCGGTCAGCACCCGTACCATCGCCAACCCAAGCGACACCGCTACGCCTACCGACAGGCCGATCCCCATCGTTTTGGCCGAAATCGCGCCGTCGGTGATCTCCTCTACCTGCTTATTGAGGACATAAACCGCCGGTTCGGCACGCACGATAAAATAGCCGATCACCATCGCAACCGGTACAATAATCCAGCGATACTCCAGTCCGGCCAGCACCTGCCCGATATAATTGCCCGCCGGCATAAAGCCTACATTCACTCCGGTCAGAAACAGCACCAGTCCGATATAGGTATATACCAGACCGACAACGATTTTCAAAAGACTGCGCCGGGCCATGCGCAGCGACACGATCTGAAACACACCGAAAAATACGATAATCGGCAGAAGGGAAATCGCAATCTCCTTCATATAGGTGGGAAAGCCGACACGGAACAGCGACCACAGTTCGGTCGAATCCGCAATATCCGGAATCACCGGCGGGACATAGGCGCTCTCCTGCGGATTATAGATCATTCCCAGAATCAGCACCGCAAGAATCGGACCGATCGAACACAGCGCAACCAGGCCAAAGCTGTCATCCGCAGCATGGCGGTCATTTCGCACCGCGGAGATACCGACGCCAAGCGCCATGATAAACGGCACCGTCATCGGTCCGGTGGTCACGCCGCCGGAGTCAAAGGCTACGCTCAGGAAGTTCTGCGGGACAAAAAAGGCCAGCACAAACACAAGCGCATAAAAAATCAGCAGCATCGGCGGCAGCGCAATGCTGAACAGCATACGCAGCAGAGCCATCACCAGAAAAGCGCCCACGCCGCAGGCCACCGCCAGAATCAGGGTCATGTTGGGAATGGACGGCACCTGATTGGCCAGCACCTGCAGATCCGGCTCGGATATGGTGATGATAAAACCCAGCAGAAAGGACAGCGGAATCACCACCCAGAGCTTTTTGCTCTTGGTCATGCTGGTGCCCACCCGTTCGCCCATCGGCGTCATCGCCATTTCCGCGCCCAGGGTAAAAAACATCATTCCCAGAATGATGAGCACCCCGCCCATCAGAAAGCACAGCAAGATGCTCGGCGATATCGGCGCTATGCTGAAACACAGCACCAGAACAATCCCGATGATCGGCAGCACCGCTTTGAGCGCTTCTTTCAGTTTTTCCATCAGTTTTTTACTGTTTTTCAATCTGTCACCTCAGCTTCCCGTCTCTTAAATCTTTATATTATCTTTATGTCCCATTGTAGCATATTTTGCCTGCTCTGCGAAGATGCAAAACAAAATATTTCAATCCATTTGTTTTTATCCCGCATTTCGGCAGCTTCCCGCATTCACCCCTGAACCGATCTTTCCTTTAGGGCGAAATACGGCAATCCATCGACGTGAAAAAAAGCGAAAAAATCCTCCTCGGCAAATAAAAAACACAGGCGGGAGCCTGTGTTTTCCGCTTTTATTCATCCTGCTGTGCGCGTTCCAGCTGATCCAGTACATCGCTCAGCTTTGTCCCATCCTCCAGTTCCAGATGTCCCTGCGCATCAAAGGCCACATCGCGGATATCGGAACGCGTATATTTTTTGATATCGCGCAGGCGGAACCGGTCATCCGGCGTCATGAAGGTGAATGCCGCTCCGCACCGCTTAGCGCGGCCGGTACGGCCGATACGGTGCAGATAATACTCGTTTTCGTCCGGTATGTCGTAATTGAACACCGCCTCCACATCGTCGACATCAATACCGCGCGCGGCTACATCCGTGGCTACCAGAATCTCAAACTTTCCTTCCCGGAAACCATTCATCACCTGATTGCGCTGTCCCTGCGGGATATCGCCATGCAGGCAGTCCACCGAGCGTCCCTGCTTGCGCAGGCGGTCATGCACGCGGCGGACCGTATTTTTCATGTTGCAGAAAACCATCACGCGTTTGAAGCCCATATCGTCGATGATTCTGCCCATATCCTCCAGACGCCGCTCGCCCGATGACAGCAGGCTGAACTGCGCGATCATCGGCCGGTTATCGCCTTCGGCCGCGACGGTGATTTCCACCGCGTCATGCTGATATTCCCACGCCACGTCCATCACTTCACGGGAAATCGTTGCACTGAACATCACCACCTGCGTGTCGGCCGGCGTGCTGTTGAGAATTTTCCTAACATCACGGATAAAGCCCATTTTCAGCATTTCGTCCGCTTCGTCGAGCACAGCGGTATAGACATTTCCCAGCCACACCGTGCCGCGTCCCATATGATCGAGCAGGCGCCCCGGCGTCGCCACCACAATGTGCGGCTGCTTTTTCAGCACCGCCAGCTGTCTGGCAATCGGCTGTCCGCCATAAACCGAAGCGATGCGCACATCCGGCCGGTACGCCGCAAGCTGACGCAGCTCTTCTGCGATCTGTATGCAAAGTTCCCGCGTGGGACAGACGACCACCGCCTGAATATCCTTGGAGTCGGGAGATAAGCATTCGATCAGCGGAATACCGAAAGCACAGGTTTTTCCCGTGCCGGTCGGTGCCTTGGCAATGACATCGTTGCCGTCCATCATTGCCGGGATCGTCTGCGCCTGCACCGGCGTGGGATTTGAAAATCCCATCCGTTTGACCGCCTTCAGAATTTCCGGACTTAATGCCAACTCTTCAAACGTGGTTATCTTTTCTTCCGTCATAAACCAGCAATTCCTCTCTTTGCCTTAAGATAAGCAGACGCGGTCCTGAACCGCCTCCTCTGAAACAGGACGTCTGCGTCCGCGGCCGCTTATCTTACACAATTCATACCGCCTTCTATTGTAGCACAGCGGCACTGTATGGACAAGTCTCCCTCAGACGGCCGCGGTGATTTTTCGTTCCAAATAGGCGATCGCATCCGCAACCACCCCTTCATCGCAGTCACAGGCCATATATTCCGCATACGCATGGATATCCGCCGGCGCATTGCCGGACAGAATCGGGATGCCGGCTGCCTTGAGCATCTCCACATCGTTATAATAATCGCCGACCGCCGCGGTATGCTCGAGCGGAATCCCCTGCAACTGCGCCAGGGTACGCACCCCGCTGCCTTTGGTGACTCCTGCGGGAAGGATTTCAAAATAACAATCCTCCGTGAACATCCCGTACATACCGGTGAGCTCCTCTTCAGCAAAAAAATCCGGAAAAACCGTCAGCTGCTCCGCCGGTGCACCAAACAGGATTTTATTGACCCGCGCCGGCAGATCATCCACGCGGCCGGGATGATCCTGCAGCCCTTCAATGCGCAGAAGCCGGCGGGTAATGCCGCTTTCCCGCACCGAGGTTATCGAAGAGCCGCAGAACAGCTGTATCCCGATCTCCGGCAGCCGGCTGAACACCTTTTGCACCAGCTGCGGATAATTATCCGGCAGGCACTCGTCATGAATCACCTGCTTTTTTTGGCTGTCGTATAACGCTGCACCGTTGAGCGTAACCGCCGCTCCATTGGGGTGCACCTGGTCGATGATACGCTGCGCCGAACGGTCACAGCGCCCTGTGGCAATCGAAAAGACGCCGCCCTGCGCCATGAAGCGCGCGATCGCCTCCCGATTGCGCGGCGGGATCTGCTTATGCCGATCCACCAGCGTTCCGTCGATATCCGAAACCAACAGGTATCCCTTGAAAATATCCTGCATGAACTCCATTACCCCTTGTCAAGCGTTCCGGCCGATCTTCTCCAAAAAGGCCGTAAAATAAGCGGGAAGCGGACTTTCAAATTCCAGCCGGCGTCCGTCCCGCGGATGCACAAAACCGATATGCTTCGCGTGCAGGCACTGTCCGTGCAGCTCAGCCGGCTGACGCGTACCGCCGTATACGGCGTCTCCCGCTACCGGATGGCCGAGATAGGCCATATGCACGCGGATCTGATGGGTGCGGCCGGTTTCCAGCCGGAGCCGCAGATGCGCGTAGCCCGGATATTCCGCCAACACAGTGTAGTGCGTCACCGCCGGTTTGCTGTTCTTTGCCGTTACCGCCATCTTCTTGCGGTCGGTTGGATGCCGTCCGATCGGCGCATCGACCGTACCGGCAGCATCACGAAGATGCCCCACTACCACGGCCTCGTATTCACGTGTAAAGCTATGCACCTTGATTTGCTCAGCGAGCCCCTGATGGGCAAAATCGTTTTTGGCCACAATCAGCAGGCCGCTGGTATCTTTATCGATACGATGTACGATTCCCGGACGCAGCACGCCGCCGATTCCGGACAACGAATCCCCGCAGTGTGCCAGCAGCGCGTTGACCAGCGTGCCGGTATAATTGCCGGCCGCCGGATGGACCACCATGCCCTTAGGCTTATTCACCACCAGCAGATCGCCGTCTTCGTAGACAATATCCAGCGCAATCGCCTCCGGCTGTGCGGTATAGGGTACAGGCTGCGGTATCTCCACGCGCACCGCTTCCCCGCCGTGCAGCCGGTAGTTTTTCGGCCGCACCCGGCCATCCACCGCAACCGCGCCCTGCTCGATCCAGCCCTGTACCGCCGAGCGGCTTTGCTGCAGCCAGCTGCTCAAAAAGCTGTCAAGCCGGTTGTCCGCCATCTCCGGCGGAACCATCGTCTCTTCGGTCCTCATCCTGCGTCACATCCTCCTGCTCCCGGGAAATATCGCCGTCCTCCGCCGGCAAGGCCTCCTCTTTTGCCGGCGGAACCGTATCCTCCTTATAGACAAACAGGAACGCCACCAGCAGCAGGGCCGCACCGATGACCACGCAGCAATCCGCAAAATTGAAAATCGGGAAGTTGATGAATTTGGCATAGAGAAAATCCACGACATAACCATACGCCAGACGGTCGATCATATTGCCGATGCCGCCGGCCAGAATCAGCACGCCGGCCGCGTTGGCCAGCTTATATTTCCGGAATTTGCCCGACATCAGAATCACAAGGATAACCAACATGACGATAAACGTAAAGGTGATGAAAATCCAGCGCTGATTCGGAAGAATGCCAAAAGCCGCGCCGGGATTGCGGTGATACAGCAGTTCAAACACGCCGTCGATCACCGGAATGGACTGACCGAGCTGCATATTGGAGGTTACCAGATATTTTGTCAGCTGATCGATCCCTACCAGAACGGCGGTTGCCAGCAGCAGGATAAACTGAAGCACCTGTGACCATCCTTTCAGGGGAAGCGGATGCCGATTCCCCTTTCGTAATCCGACAGAACACGCAAAAGCGGCGGCCGGACATCCGGTGCGCCGCTTTTGGCTTATTGTTTTTAAGCGTTGCCGAGCGTTTCCATTACACCAGCGCAGCGGCTGCACAGTGCCGAATGCTGCGCATCCTTGCCCACCGTATCGCTGAACGACCAGCAGCGGGTGCACTTTTCGCCTTTCGCATGCGCCACCGTTACCGACAGGCCTTCCACATCACCGCGGCAGGCGCCGCTGTCTCCCTCACGAACCGTTACCTTCGACACGATAAACAGCGAAGGCAGCAGCGCCTCCGTCTGCTGCAGGAAGGACAGCAGATCACCGGTGCCGTACAATTCCACCTCGGCCTCAAGCGAGCTGCCGATAACCTTGGCCGTACGCGCCGCCTCCAGTGCCTTCTGCACGTCGTCACGGATGGCGTGCAGCTGTTTCCAGCGTTCCATAAACGCCGCATCGCCGCCTGCCGTCTCAGCCGGCATCTCGTTGAACATCACCGAACCGGTGTCGTCATCGCACGCATGCGGCATGAACGACCAGATTTCTTCCGCAGTAAACGCGAGGATCGGCGCCAGCATGCGCGTCAGCGCATTGAGAATGCGGTACATGGCGGTCTGCGCGGCGCGGCGGGTCACACTGCCCGCCGGTTCACAATACAGCCGGTCCTTGAGCACGTCGAGGTAGAAGTTGGACAGATCCACCACGCAGAAGTTATGCATCTTATGGAAAGCATCGTGGAATTCAAACGACCGGTAAGCCGCATGCACCTGCCCGACCAGCTCGTTCAGGCGCATCAGCGCCCAGCGATCGATCTCCGCAAGGTCTTCCTCCGCCACGCAGTCCGTGTCCGGCGCAAAGTCATTCAGATTTCCGAGGATGAACCGCGCGGTGTTCCGGATCTTCCGGTAGGCTTCGGACAACTGCTTGAGGATATCCTTTGACAGGCGCGCATCCACCTTGAAGTCGAGGGACGCCACCCACAGCCGCAGAATATCTGCACCGTAATCCTTGATGATTTCCTCCGGCGCAATGGTATTGCCGAGTGATTTATGCATCGCCTTGCCCTCGCCGTCGACCGTCCAGCCGTGGGTGAGGACATGGGTATACGGCGCTTCTCCCCGCCAGGCCACTGCCGTAAGCAGGGAGGACTGGAACCAGCCGCGGTGCTGGTCGCCGCCCTCGAGATACAGGTCCGCCGGCCATTTCAGGTAGTCGCGCTCCGCCAGAACGGCGGCGTGCGAGGAACCGGAATCGAACCAGACGTCCATAATGTCGTTTTCCTTGCGGAAGTGCTTGCCGCCGCAATGCGGGCAGACCGCATCGTTAGGGAGGATTTCCTCCGCCTCATGCGCCCACCAGCCGTCGGAGCCTTCCCGGCGGAACAGCGCCGCCACCGCCTCAATAAAGCGGCGGTCGATGATCGGCTTGCCGCATTCCTCGCAGTAGAAGATCGGAATCGGCACGCCCCACAGACGCTGCCGGGAGATGCACCAGTCGCTGCGCTCACGGACCATCGAGATGATCCGGTCCTCGCCCCACGACGGCATCCACTCCACCTTTTTGATGGCTTCCACAGCCTGATCCTTAAAGCTGTCCACCGAACAGAACCACTGCTCGGTCGCGCGGAACAGCACCGGGTGCTTGCACCGCCAGCAGTGCGGATACTGGTGGATGATCTTTTTCATCGCAAACAGGCAGCCGATCTGCTCCATATACTTGGCGATGGCTTTTCCGGCTTCATCGGTGGTCAGCCCCGCAAATTCGCCCGCTTCAGCGGTCATCCGGCCGTGATCGTCCACCGGAACCACAACCGGGATATGCGGATAGTTTTTGCAGACCTCGAAGTCCTCCACACCGTGTCCGGGCGCGGTATGCACACAGCCGGTACCGCTCTCCAAGGTCACGTGGTCACCCACGATGATATAAGAAGGCCGGTCGATAAACGGATGCTGCGCCACCATGTTTTCGAGCTCACTGCCCTTGAAGGAGGCCAGTATCGCATAATCGCTTTTGCCGCCGGCGGCCAGAGCCTCTTCAAAAAGGCCTTCCGCCATGATGTAGTTTTCTTCCCCGCAGCGGATTACATGATAGGTGAAATCCGGGCCGAGACAGATTGCCACGTTGCCGGGCAGCGTCCAGGTGGTGGTGGTCCAGATGACAAAATACGTATTCGCCGGATCAATCCCTTTGGCTTTCAGCAGCCCTTTGTCGTCCTTTACCTGGAACTTGACATATACCGAATAGCAGGGATCTTCCGCATATTCGATCTCCGCCTCCGCCAGCGCGGTACGGCACTCGGGACACCAGTAAACCGGCTTGAGTCCCTTGTAAATGTAGCCCTTGAGCGCCATCTCGCCGAAGATTTCGATCTGCTTGGCTTCAAAATCCGGTTTGAGGGTCAGATACGGATTATCCCATTCACCGAGCACGCCCAGACGCTTGAACTGCTCACGCTGATTATCGACATAGGTAAGCGCGTATTCACGGCAGATCTTCCGCAGCTCCAGCGGGGAAATCGTCGCGGAATTCTCCACTCCCGCTTTTGCACGGGCCTTCAGCTCGATCGGCAGCCCGTGAGTATCCCAGCCGGGCACATACGGCGCCTTATATCCCGCCATATTGTGATAACGCACAATGAAATCCTTGAGGATTTTATTGAGCGCCGTACCGATATGGATGTCGCCATTGGCATAGGGCGGGCCGTCGTGCAGCACATACAGCGGCTTACCCTCGTTTTTCTCCATCAGGCGGTCGTACAGACGGGTGCTCTCCCATTCCCTGAGCATCTCCGGTTCACGCTTGGGCAAGCCGGCACGCATGGGAAATTCCGTTACCGGCAGGTTCAGCGTATTGTTGTAATCCTGTTCTGACATGTGGTCCTAACTCCTTCATTGACGGCTGCGCTATGCTATGTGCCGACAGCCGGATATTACTTTCTGCGGCGGAACAGTCCGCGGGGCTGGTCACCATCCGGATCATTCGCCAGGTCGTATTCATCACCGAATTTGAGGTTTTCAAAGCGCGACGCCGGACGGGCAGCAGAATCCGCGGAAACCAGCGGAACCTCCTCTTCCTCGTCGATCTGCGGGATACGCATGGCAAACGCCGAATCCTCTGCGGCCGCTGCTGTTGTCTCGGTGTTGACGATAACCGTTTCTTCCACGGCAGCCGGCGTTTCATCCGTGACCGTCACCTGGATTTCTTCCACGGCAGGCTTCTCCTCTGCCGCCGGCGCCTCCGCGGGTGCCGCAGGTTCCGGCTCCGCCTCTTCCTCCTTGATCTCCGGCAGCACGTCGATCAGCGCGAGATGCTCGCGGTAAATCGCCAGCATCCGGGATTTGAACAGCGCCACTTCCTTCTGGATACGCTCCAGTTCCTTTTCCTCGTCGACAATATTCTGCCGTGCGGTCTCCACAATTTTATCCGCCTTGATTTTGGCATCGTCCATAATCAGGCTGGCCTTATGGTTGGCCTCCCGCAGAGTCGCATCGCCGAGCCGCTGCGCACTGAGAAGGGCCGTGCGGATGCTGTCTTCGTCGTTGCGGTATTCCACCAGCTTATCGGCAAGAACCTCCAGCTTCTTCTGCAGATCCTGCTTTTCGCGGTTCAGTGCTTCCACCGCCGCGGTTTTCTCTTTAATCAGCGCTTCCACCGTATCGGCACACTCGTCGATGAATACATCCACCTCCGAAGTCTTATAGCCGCCCATGCCCTTGGTAAAAACCACATTGCGGATATCGTTCGGCGTCAACATGCGGTATTCCTCCCCTTCTGCGCATTCACGTGCGCGCTCAGATATATTTTCGTGCCTTCAAACACAAACGTCCCTTTTTTGTCGGCGGCCCCAGCGCATCCACGATATAGCGCCCCGCTCCGCGGACGGAAATCACGTCGCCGTCCTTTACCGGAGCCGCCTGCGCCATACAGGGAACATGATTGAGCGATACCAGTCCGGCGGCAATCCGTCTGGCCGCTTCTTCGCGGGATGTACCGAGCACCGCCTTTAAAACCGCATCAAGGCGCGGCGAGGCGACCGTATCCCGGATCTCCCGGAAGGCATGCGCGGCTGGCAGAACACCGGAAAAGGGCCGCTCCACCGTGACCCCTTCCCCGCCGATTTTTACGATCTGTTCGCTCAGAAAGCCGGCAACATCTTCATGCACAAAAGCCGCAGCCGTGCCTTCGCCGCACAGAATGTCCCCGATCTTTTCCCTTTTGATCCCGCATCCCAGCATGGTTCCCAAGAAATCCCGGTGGGTCAGACGGACTGTCCCGCGCCAGGAAAAGCCCAGGCTCTCCACCGGGAACAAAGCCGGATCCGGTTCTAGAAAAGAGGGGAACACACCGAGAAGGGTGCGTTCCGCCTCTTCATGACCGCCCCAGAACAGGGCGTGCACCTCCTGGTTTTTCCGCAGTGCATTTTCCGCCAACATATGCTGACGTTCATCGAGAAAGCCCACAAAGCACGGATAAGCCCGGTCACTGCACAGGCGTGCGGCATCGCTCACGCGCGCCAGCAGCCAGCTGTCATCATTCTCAGAAATACAGCCCATTGTTTTCCAGCTCATCCAGCAGATCGCCCATAATGCCGACGTTGTACGGTGTGATAATAAAGGTGCAGTTGGCCACCTTCTTGATCTGACCGTCGTTGGCATAGGCCACGCCGCTGAGGAAATCCAGGATGCGGCGCGCTACATCCTTGTTTGCCGATTCCAGATTCAGCACGACCGTGCGCTTGGAATTGAGATGGTCGGCCACCGTGCTGGCATCATCAAAGCGTTCCGGCTTGACCAGCACCACCTGCAGCTGCGCGGTAGCGTGGATATTGACCACCTTGTTGCCGCGCTTGGTCGTATCTGCCGCCGGAGCCGCGCTGTACGAATCCGTTGAGTCGGAAGCCTTGGACACGAAATCCATCGTATCCTCGTTTTCCTCCTGCTCCAGATCGTAATCGTCATCCTCCGGATCCCCCATGAATCCTTTAATCTTGTCGAACAGTCCCATTGTGCTAAACCCCCATATGTTTTTTGTTCCTGTCAGCAATCAGAATATTTCGGCATCTCAGTGCCGTGCACCGAACAGCGCCGAACCGATACGAACCATCGTCGCGCCTTCCAGAATCGCTTCCGCATAGTCGGACGACATCCCCATCGACAAAATGCTCATAGTGATATTATCTATGTTTTTATCCCGTATGTCAATAAACAGTTTGTGCATACGCGAAAAAAACTCTCTTTTTTCCTTTTCTTTGTCGGAAATCGGCGGAATGGTCATCAATCCGCACACATGGATCGAGGAAAGCGCGGCACATTCGTGCAGCAGTTCTTCCAGCCGATCGGGGGCAACACCGGACTTGCTTTCTTCGCCGCCGATATTGACCTCCACCAGCACATCCAGCCGTTTTCCGCAGCGCTGCGCGGCAGCGTCCACAGCCTGAGCAAGGCGGAGCGAATCAATCGATTCGATCATATCCACCTTATCGACAATTTTTTCCACCTTATTCGTCTGAAGATGCCCGATAAGATGGATATCCATGTCGTCGAGCAGCAGCGATTCCCGTTTGCCCAGAAATTCCTGCACCCGGTTTTCGCCGATGTGCCTCACCCCGGAAAGAATCGCCCGGTTGATCCGTGCGGCTTCCACCGTTTTGGTAACGGCAAGCAGCGTCACGTCCTCTTCCCGGCGGCCGGCCTGCAGGCAAGCCTGTGCCATTGTCTCACGGATGCGCTTGAGATTCTCCACGCAGGAATCCCCTTCCGGCGCCACCGGCCGATCAGGAACGTATAATTTTTCCATCGTACAGCCCCTTCTTTCCGCTGACGACCACTTCATCGTACAGCCTCAGGTACTCCCTGGTATCGATTCCCTTTTCCTCAAGTTCACTCTGCGACAGCGTGGTCATATCGCGGCAGATATGAAAGCCGGACTCGCTGTAAAGGATATCCACTTTCCGAAACTCCACCGTATTGCCCACGCGGATATACACCCCGCGCTCCCCGTCGTCATTAAAGGTCAGCGCCGAATCCGGCACGCGAAGCCCTTCATACTCCACCAGACGGATCCGCGCGGTTTCCTTCCGGATATCCGCCAGTGCCTCCGACATATACGAGCATTTCAGCACGACCAGTGTTTTCCCGTCTTTGGTACGGTTGGCCAGCGTAACTTCCACCGGCACCGCCTCTTCCGAGACAAAGGGAAACTGCACCGACAGCTTGGCATCCTGCCGGATCTGCGCCGCAGCTGCGGAGTCCAGCACACAGGTAAAATACCATTCATAATCCCCGACAACCTTGCCGGCGTAGTCCACGGTATTCTCCGCTGCGGTCATGGCAAGCGCCGCCTCTACCTCTTCCACCGTAAGGCTGGATACCTTGTCATAATCCAAAACCTTTTCCAGACCGTCCACCGCGCTGACAAAGTATCCGGCCACCGGCGCGGCGAGAGTGGCGGAAGGGGTTGACGCCTGATTTTCAAGCGCCTGCTTCTGCGCGGTCAGTGCCGCAATGCGTTCGGAGAAATCCGTCGCTGTTCCGATGATTTTCTGCCGTTTATTCATCAGGCTGAGAAGCTGCGTACGCAGCGAATCGCTATCCGAAGTATCCGGCGAATGCACCGCCACAGCCAGTTCCAGCTGCAGGCGGTCGATCTGTTTGTTGATCATATCCAGGTTCACCCGGTTGGCTGCCCCCTGCTGATCGATGGTTTTCAGCTCCTGAATCTGGGCCTCCAGCTCCTCGATCTGCTGGTGGACCAGTGCAGCGCTTTCGTCGGGATAAATCTCGGCAATCTGCCCGTTCATGGCCACCTTGCTGCCATTAGCCAGGGTGTAATAGCGATAGCCTTCGGTTTCGGCCGGAATCACCGTTTCATTGCGGATGGTGATCCCCTCGGCGTCCACTGTATCATACACGCTGTAATTGCGCACGGTTTCGGTTTCCAGCGGCGAGTAAAGCAGCTGGAAGGCCTGATAGCCCACATAAGCGACCAGAAACAGCGCCGCCACCGCCGTCAGCAGCCGTCTGAGAAAACTGTCCACGCCTTACTCCCCCTTTCTATCCTTCATCGCCTGCAAGGCGTCTTTCATCCGAAGATACGCTTCCTGCTCCAGTTCCTTCGGATCGTCATATTCATCGATATACAGCACCGTGCCGGGCATGGTCCGGCTCATCCTGCGGAACCAGGAAAGCTGACGCTTGGCATACCGGCGGGTGCCCCGCTTGAGATTCTCCGCCGCCGCCTCCAGCGTGCATTCCCCGCGCAGGTACGGCGCCAGCTCCTTATACCCGATGGCCTGCAACGCGGTAGCGCCGCCCGGCAGCGCCATCACACGCGCAGCCTCCTCCGGCAGCCCTTTTTCCAGCATCGCATCCGCCCGGCGGTCGATCCGTTCGTACAGCACCTGACGCTCCCGGCAATCCAGCAGCAGCAGCCAGGGCGCATACGGAGACGGACGGCTGCGGGAATAAGCCTGCTGCTGCGCCATCGTGCGTCCGGTCGTGCGGTATACCTCCAGCGCACGGATAATGCGGCCGTGATCGTTTTCATGCAGCCTTGCCGCGGTTTCGGGGTCTACCCGGCGCAGCTCCTCCAGCAGGGCCGCACCGCCTTCCCGGAGGATGCGGCAGCGCAGCTCCTCCCGGCAGGATGAGCCCTCCGGCTCCTCAGCAAAAACGAGATTCTCCGCAAGCGACTGGATATACAAGCCGGTGCCCCCGCAGAGAATCGGCAGCGCGCCGCGCGATACAATTCCGGCAATCACCGCATGGGCATCCTCCACGTACCGGGCAACGCTGTACGGCTTGTCCAGCGGCTGAAACCCCAGCAGATGGTGCGGAATCCCCCGCAGCTCTTCCTCCTGCGGACGCGCCGTACCGATGCAGAGAGACGAATAGATCTGCATCGAATCCGCGGATACCACCTCGCCGCCGAACCGCTGCGCGAGGCTTACGGCCAGCGCCGTCTTGCCGGAAGCGGTTGGGCCGGCCACAATGGGAAGCGGGATGCGGCGCTGCATAAACGGGTCTCCTTTCGGTCAGGCTCAGCCGCCCAGGCGGCCAAACTGCTTTTCCAGCTCGTGACGGGAAAACTCAATACATACCGGCCGGCCATGCGGACAGGTGCGGATATCCTGATCCCACAGCACCCGCTGTGCAAGCTCCTGCCACTCCTCCGGACGGGTGGTATCCCCCGCCTTTACCGCAGCGCGGCAGGCAGAGGAATGATAAATCCAGTCCAGCTTATCGCTGCCGATATCCTTCCGGCCGGAAACAAAACCGCCCGCGATCTCCTGAAGCAGCGCTTCCACGTCACTGCCGTCGAGCAGCATCGGCAGCGCGCGCACCAGCACCGTACCGGCACCGAAATCCTCGATCTCAAATCCCGCCGCAGTCAGGGTATCCATCTCCCCGATCAGCGCGGCGTATTCTTCCCGGCTCAGCGCTACGGTTACCGGCGCGAGAAGCTGCTGGGCATCGCTGTGCGGATCCTGTTTGAAACGGTTATACAAAATCCGCTCATGCGCGGCATGCTTATCAATAAAATAGAGCGCCCCGTCCATTTCCGCGATGATGTAGGTTTTGAACGCTTCGCCGAGGCAGCGGATCGGCGGGTGTCCCTCCGCCGCTTCCCCCGCCATTTCCGGCAGGGTTTCAGCCGGTTTCGGCGGAGCTGCTGCCGCGGGCGGCATAACCGGCTCCTCATCCACTGTGCGTTCAATATCGATGCGCACGGCGGACGGCCGGGAAGCCGTCACATGATAACCCATATCGGCCGGCGAGCTGCGCATCACATGGCCGGAAGACACCGGCGAAGCCGGCGGCGCTGCCCAGGAAACCGGCGCACGCGGTGTTTTTTCGGCGGCGGGCTTGTCCGCCGTCTCCGGAAAAGACCGTTCGGCTGTCCGGGCGGCGGCAGCATGCGCCGTCTGCGGCCGGACAAACTGCAGTTGCTCGGCCTCCGGCTTCGGCGGGGTGACGACACGCGGCGGAAGAGAAACCTTCCGGCGGGTATCCCCGCTTTCCAGCGCGGTGCGAACCGCATGGTAAACCGCGTCAAATACCGGCTTTTCGTTGATGAACCGCACTTCGATTTTTGCCGGATGCACGTTGGCGTCCACCGTTTCCGCCGGCATATCCAGATGCAGCACGCAGGAAGGAAATTTTCCCACCATGATGCTGCCCTTATAGGCCTGCTCCATCGCCGCCATAGCCGTCCGGGTTTTGACATAGCGGCCGTTGATAAAAAAGTGCTGCATCGTCCGGTTGGCCCGCACCGCGGCCGGCTTGCACAAGAAGCCGTGCACATGCACGCCGCCCATCGCATAATCCACCGGCATCAGGCCGCCGGCAAACTCGCGGCCGAACACCGCATAGATGCACGAATGCAGATCCCCATCCCCCGGGGTAAGCAGTTCTTCCTTTCCCTCACGGACAAAGCGGATGGACACCTCGGGATGCGACAGCGCAATACGGTCCACCACACCGGCGACCGCATTGCCCTCACTGACGTCCTTTTTCAGAAATTTCATACGCGCGGGAACATTATAAAACAAATCCCGCACGACAATTGTCGTACCCTGGGGGCAGCCGGCGTCCTCGAGCAGGATTTCCTCTCCGCCCTCGATCACATAGCGGGTGCCGGCCAGTTCGTCCTTTGTGCGGGTGGTCATCTCCACCCGCGCCACTGCCGCGATAGAGGCCAGCGCCTCACCGCGGAAGCCAAGCGTACCGATCGCCTCAAGATCGTTCTCGGTGCGCACCTTGCTGGTCGCATGACGCAGGAATGCGGTCGGCACATCCTCCCGCGCGATGCCGGAGCCGTTGTCGGTGATCGTAATGCTGTGAATACCGCCGGAACGGATATCCAGCGAAACATTTTTTGCCCCGGCATCGATGGTGTTTTCGAGCAGCTCCTTAACCACAGAAGAGGGGCGCTCCACGACCTCCCCCGCCGCGATCAGCTCGGCTGTGTGTTTATCCAGAACCTGAATATGCGCCATGAATACGTCCCTCTCTTTCCTTGACTTAATAGGCTTCCGCCGCTTTGCACAGCTCATACAGCGTCTGCAGCGCTTCGATCGGCGTCAGGGTATTGACGTCGATTTCCCGCAGCCGCTGCACCAGCTCGTTATCGACGGCCGGCAGCAGGGAAAGCTGTCCGCTGTCGTCCTCTACATGCTCCGCCGCGACATGCGGCTTATGCAGCTCGATATCCCCATTGTCCAGCTGACGCAGGATATCCTTGGCGCGGGACACCACCGAGTCGGGTATGCCGGCGAGTTTCGCCACCTCGATGCCGTAGCTGTCGTCCGCCGGGCCGCGGACGATCCGCCGCAGGAAGGTGATATCGTCCCCGCGCTTTTTCACCGCGATATTGTAATTTTTCACGCACTCCAGTTCGCTTTCCATCACGGTCAGCTCATGGTAATGGGTGGCAAACAGGGTCTTGGCTCCCAGCTTTTTGATGCTGGCCACATGCTCCAGCACTGCCCGCGCGATGCTCATGCCGTCAAAGGTAGAGGTGCCGCGGCCGATCTCGTCGAAAATAATCAGGCTGTCGGCAGTGGCGTTGCGCAGGATGGCGGCCACCTCGCTCATTTCCACCATGAAGGTGGACTGTCCCGCCGCCAGATCGTCCGATGCGCCGACCCGAGTAAAAATGCTGTCGACGATGCCGATCTGTGCGGAATCCGCCGGCACAAAGCTGCCGATCTGCGCCATGAGCACGATCAGCGCCGTCTGCCGCATATACGTGGATTTACCCGCCATATTCGGCCCGGTGATAATCGCCACGCGATTCTCGCCGTTGTCGAGCAGCGTATCGTTCGGCACAAACGGCGCATCCAGAAGCGCCTCCACCACCGGATGGCGGCCGTTATGGATATCGATGCGCCCTTTCATGTCAATGAGCGGCCGGCAGTACTTCTGGCGCACCGCCACCTCCGCAAAAGAACAGAGCACATCCAGCCGCGCCACGGCGCCCGCGGTGCGCTGGATCCGCGGCAGCTGTTTGGATACCGTTTCCCGCAGCTCGGTAAACAGCTGGTACTCCAGCGCCACCACACGGTCCTTGGCGCCGAGCACGCGGGCCTCCAGCTCCTTGAGCTCCTGGGTGATATAGCGTTCCGCGTTCGCCAGCGTCTGCTTGCGGATATAGGTTTCCGGCACCTCGCCGTGATACGCGCGGGATACCTCTATGTAATAGCCGAAAACCCGGTTATAGCCCACCTTCAAGTTCTTGATGCCGGTGCGCTCTTTTTCCTCGGTTTCAATGCGGGCGATGATGCCCTTGCCGTCGGTCATATCGGTACGCAGCTGGTCGATTTCCTCGCTGTACCCCTCGCGGATCATGCCGCCTTCCCGCACCGTGAACGGCGGTTCGTCCACAATCGCCCGCTCGATCAGCTCGCAGATGTCGGTCAGCGGATCAATGCCATCCCGAACCTCGGCAAGCATCTGCGCTTTACAGCCTTCCATCCGGTTTTGGATCGGCGCCATTTTGCGCAGGGTAAACGCTAGGCTGCGCAGCTCCTTGGCGTTGGCGCTGCCGTAGACGATGCGGGTCATGATGCGTTCGAGATCATAAATATCCGCCAGCTGAGCGAGCAGGTCGCCGCGCAGGATGGAATCGCCGGTCAGCTCCTCCACGGCGTTGTGCCGACGGATGATCTGTGCGGGGTTGATCAGCGGCTGCTCAATCCAGCTGCGGATCAGCCGCTTGCCCATCGCCGTCTTGGTACGGTCGAGCACCCCCAGCAGCGAGCCGCGCTTTTCCTTGGAACGCATGGTTTCCAGCAGTTCCAGATTGCGGCGCGCCGCCAGATCCAGCTTCATAAAGCGCGCATCGGAATAGATATCGAGGCTGGTCAGCCGTTCCAAACCGGTCATCTGGGTATCGTAAAGATACTGCAGCGCGGCACCGAGTGCGCGCACCGCGCAGGTTTGCCCTTCCAGACCAAGGGCTTCCAGATTCTCTGCCTTAAAATGACGGAGCAGCCGATCCACCGCACCGGTATATTCAAAGTCCGCCGCCGGCGCCGCATCCGCCTGCCGTCCCAGACGCCCGGTGATAAACGATACCAGCTCAGCATTTGCGCTGGCAATGTCGTTGAGGCGGATTTCACTGGGCGAATACCGGCCGAGCTCATTATTCACCCGTACGATGATATCCGCGCCGTCGAGCGTCGTCACATGCGCTTCGCCGGTGGAGCAGTCGACAAAGCAAAGTCCCGCCTCGTCGCCGGCATCCCCCAGCACCAGCACGCACAGATAGTTGTTCTTGCTCTCGTCAAGCATGCTGCCTTCAATGACCGTACCCGGGGTAATCACACGGATCACCTCCCGCTTGACAAGGCCCTTGGCCAGCGACGGATCCTCCATCTGCTCGCAGATGGCAACCTTATACCCCTTCTGCACCAGCCGCGCAATATAGGATTCACAGCTGTGGAACGGCACACCGCACATCGGCGCGCGCTCCTCCTGCCCGCATTCCTTGCCGGTCAGGGTGAGTTCCAGCTCACGCGACGCGGTCTTGGCGTCGTCGTAGAACATCTCATAAAAATCCCCCAGCCGGAAAAACAGCAGGCAGCCGGGATGCTGCTCCTTGATCTCGAAATACTGCCTCATCATCGGCGTCAATTCCGCCATCCACGACACTCCCCTTTTTCCGAAATGCAGCGCCTCCGCCGCCGGCCTTACTGGCAGCCGCCGCAGGTGGAGCAGCTGCCGGAACAGCCGCTGCCGCTTTCCAGCGCCTCATCCGGATTCACGCCCTGCGCGGAAAGGGTAATGATGGTATTAATCTGCCGCATCAGGGCATCCATTTCTTCTTTGGCCTGCTGATACGCCATCATATTGGCGTTGGCCATAATGCGTCCGTACACCTCACGCAGCTCCTGGTCGAGCACCTTCATGCGCTCCGGATCCTTGTCCGCTTCGCTTTTGGTGGCCTCGTTGTTCACCGCGATACGCTTGAGATTGAATTCCCCGATCATGCCCTGCAGCGCCTCATCCTCGTCCGCCGCGGCCTGCGCCATCTGCATACGGATATACCGGCCGTCCTCCTGAAGCGCAAAGCCGATTTCCTTCGCCAAATCCAAAATATCGTTCATGTCAATAACCTCTTTCTGTTTATTTTAGAATACGGTCAACCCTGCCGTAGAGAATCCATGTTTTCGCTTCGGTGATGGTCACCTCGGCATCGCAGCCGACCCACTCGGCCGGACCGTCCACCCGGACAATGATGTTTTCCGGCAGCCGCGCCTCCAGAAATCCGCCGCTGTCCGTCTCAATCAGCGCGTGCCGTGTCATCCCCACCAGATGCTGCAGCCGCTGTTCTGCAAGCTGCTCCTGCACGGCGGTCAGCTCCTGGAACCAGGCGGTTTTGGTCTCCGGCGGGACCGGGTCCGCCATCTTCGCCGCCGGCGTACCCTGCCGCGGGGAAAAGATGAAGGTGTACAGCGACACAAACCCCACCTGACGGATGAGGTCCAGCGTCTGTTCAAAGTCTTCCCGCATTTCGCCCGGAAATCCCACAATGACATCGCTGGTAAAGGCAATATCCGGAACCGCCCGCCGCGCATAAGCGATCAATTCAAGATACTGCTCACGGGTATAGCCGCGGTTCATTGCCTTCAGCACCCGGTTGCTGCCCGACTGAAACGGCAGATGAAAATGCCGGGACACCTTTTTGCATTCGGCAATGGCATCAAAGAGGGCCGGCGTGGCGTCCTTCGGATGAGAGGTCATAAAGCGGATCAGGAAATCGCCGTCAACCGCATTGATCCGGCGGAGCAGTTCCGGAAAATCCACCCCGTCCTGCGTTCCCTTCCCGTAGGAATTGACGTTCTGGCCGAGCAAAGTAATGTCCTTATAGCCCGCCCCGACCAGCTGCCGGACCTCCGCCAGAATATCCTCCGGACGGCGGCTGCGTTCCCGGCCGCGTACATACGGCACGATACAGTAGGAACAGAAATTGTTGCAGCCGTACATGATCGGCACAAACGCCTTGAACGTCCCATCGCGGCGGACCGGAATCCCTTCCGCGATCACGCCGTCCTCCTGCGGCCGCTCGATCACGCGGCCTTCGGTGAGCGCCCGGTACAGCAGCTCCGGGAAGCGGTGCAGCACATGGGTGCCGAACAGCAGCCCCACAAACGGATAGCTTTTGCGGAATTTTTCCGCCACCGCTTCCTGCTGCACCATACAGCCGCATACGCCGATGAGCACATCGGGACGCCGGCGCTTGATGTTTTTAAGCGCACCCACATTGCCGAATACCCGATCCTCCGCATGCCCGCGCACCGCGCAGGTGTTGTACAGGATCACGTCGGCCTCCTCCGGGTTTTCGGTGAAGCCAAAGCCCATCTCCGCGAGCATCCCTTTAATATGCTCGGAATCAGCGACATTTTGCTGGCAGCCGAAGGTGCGCACACAGGCCAGCGGTGCGATACCGCCGCGGCACTCCTCATAGTGGCGGCGCACCCGCTCAGCAAAGGGCTGCTGCTGCGCCAGTTCTTCTGTTGTTATACGGCGAATCTGCGGCATATCGTGCCTTTTCCTTTCTGCGCATCCCTTTGGATGCCCGAAGACATTACTTCTTATTAGTATAGCAAAAAACGACATTCTTTTCAATCTGTAAGCGGCCGAATTCACAAAGTTTTTTCTTCTGAAAAGAAAAGAGGCGGGACGCCCGAAAGCGCCCCGCACACAGATTTCCTTATTCCGACGGCTGCCCGTCCAATGCCGCCAATAACGCACGCGCACGCGCGGCATAATAGGTATCGCCGCCATTTTCCGCAGCAAATTTCAGATATTCGGCAGCCTGCCTGTTATCTTGGTTATGAAGGCAAATCTGCCCCAGCCAATACCGGGCTTTCACTCTTTCCAGCATCTGTGCCGATTCGGCCTCAGCCAGTTCACAGAAAAAAGCCATTGCGCCATCGTAATCGCCGGTCAGCATATGCAGCAGGTGCTGATTAATCTGATGCGACTGCTGAATGACTTTGTGTTTCTCTTCCGGCAGTCTGCCGCTTCGGATTGCACTTTCCATATACCCCAACGCCACGGCAGCGCCGGGGGCATTTTTCTCGTGAAGCAGGCAAAGGGCATAATTATTATAATAGCCTGCCATCGCGAACATGCCGTCAGCCGTATCCGAAAAGGCGGGCGGCATCTCCTGCAGAATACGCCTGGCCTTTTCAAATTCACCGGTTTCGATATTGCCGGTGGATAAAGCAATCCGGCACAAAGCCATCTGGTTCTGTGGTATTTTGAGCCTGCACCACTTTTCCATAAGAGCGATATAAGGCGCGACACAGCAATCCTCCGCCCGCTGACGATAGATTTTCTGTATGCGCTTTTTCGCCGCCCTGTTGAGAAGAAATCCAAGCAAAAAGATCCATACTAACAGAATGAATTCCAGAATCATATTAGCCGGAAAATCTTTTACGGAGGTGAAGAGCAACAGGGCACTGCATAATAATGCTCCAACACTGCCCACGATATAATAAAACAACAGATCCCGGAACAGCCTCACAAGCCCCTCACTCCCCGCATAAAAAACTGCTGCGGAACGCCTACCCGGCTTTAACCGCTGTCACGGTACGCACATTGCCGTCGCCGGTATACTCGAGAACCACCGTATCCCCCGTTTTCAGGAACGGCAGCTGTTCGGACAAACGAATCGGCGCCACATAAATCGACTCGTCGTTTTCCAGCCGGAAATAAAACTGCGTGTTGCCGTCGAGCACCGCAGAATATATTTCACCGATCACGCCGGTCACCGACTGGCCGGCCGGCGTTTCCACCCCGTCCTCAGAGCCGATGGCGTTGGCGTAATCTTTCCGGGCCTCGGCCACGGTTGCCCCAATGCCGACGATGTTGTATTTCTCCACGTCGACAAAGGCGTACATTTTGATCATCTGTGCGCCGTCCTTGAGCGACATGAAATAGGTCGGCCGGTCATTTATATTCAGCAGCAGCGGGAAGGTGGCGGTATAGCCCTGATCCTGCACCTGGCCCTGTGCCGAACGCTGTGCGGATTTCTCGGTGGCGCCGGGCACCGTGTAAAATTTAGTCTCCTTGGTCCGCATATTTACCAGCACAAACCCAACATTCGACTGGTCCGCGGCGACCGAAGTCATGCCGGTGTACAAATACACGTCGTCGTTGACCGCAATATAGTTATAGCCGTCGGTGGTCATCAGCACGCCGCGCTGACCAAAATACGCATTCCAGAAGCCGTTCTGGTATTTCCCGTTCAGATTGAGCTGCTCGATAATCAGATCCGCGTGGTACACACGGTCCACCCAGTTCGGCACTTTGTCCACCGGGTAATACTGGTGCTCGCCGGTGACGGCATTGACCAGCACCGCTCCCTCTACGTCGGCACCGCTCCACACACCGATGCGGTAGTTTATGCAGGAAACGATCCAGTACGGCGTGCCGTTTTCATCGATCTCAAAAGAATAGGATTCGTCAAAAATTTTGGTGGGATAATGGAACCGCAGATAGCGCTTGAGATCCCGCATGAAATACTCACAGGGCGCGTATTTCATCCCTTCGTCCAGCCGGATCAGCTCGGTTTCCTGCGTCACCATATCCAGGCGCAGATACGCCGGGATACCTTCACTTTGGTTGTTGAACCATTTGATGATATCCCCGTATTCCAGCGGCGTCACCCGCACCGGTTTCTCGCCGTAATTGATCTGGGTATAGTACTCCTCGGAAATCTCGAACTGGCTCACCAGATCCGACATCTCACCAAGCTTGCGCGCACCCAGCTGAATCGCCGTGTCACGATCCACCACCGGAATCTGCGACATATTCAGCTCCGCGATATCCTCGGCAAAGTTCCCCTCGGTTTTCACCAGCAGACTCTGGTAGCGGCTTGCATTGAAAAACTGCGCGCCGATCAGCCAGAAAATCACCATGAGCGCGACAATGCCCCCGGCGATAAACAAAAGGACTTTCAACGCCTTGTTCGCACGCAGGCCGCTGATGGGCATCTGCGGCAGCGTCACCCGGTTGCCGCCCACTTCCACCACACGGGGCTCGGTATTCTTCTTTACCGCCACCCCTTTGCCGGTCAGCAGCAGCGCGACAAACACAATCACCAGCACACCGAGCAGAAATTCCCAGAATTCGACGCTGCGCAGATTGATCGGCGGCAGCGTAAACCAAAAGAGCAGGAAAACCGCCAGCGCCGCGCCAACCCAGCAAACCACGCGATAAATGGTCTTGTTTTTCAAAATGATTACCTTTCCTTTCACGTTCCGCCAAAGCGGATATGCCCGTTCGTGCAAACGCCGGCATTATCTGCGGCGGCGTTTTTTCTTATTCGGATTCACGTAGATAAACCGCTCCACCAGCGAGATTTCCTTATAGCCCAGCCAATAGCCCACATGCGCCAGAAGCGGAACAAACACCACCGTCATCAGCATGGCGGCAATCGCTCCCCAGGAGATTTCCGCGGTCATCAGCGCCGTGCCGCCGGTCAGGCGGTCGAGAATCGGCATGAACGGCACATTCATAAACCGGTAGAACGCGTAGTAATTCGGCAGCAGCACCCCCAGTTTGCTGAGGATCAGCAGAATATAGGCAGCCGCCGAAGGAATCGCCGCGAGTGCGCCCACTTTAAGGCCGCGCAGCTTATCCTCGGCCATGTGGCCAAAATGCACGCTGTTGTTATCCTTATCCCCCTGCGTCCACATCACCGAATAGGGAAACGCCGCCAGCAGCAGCAGGGTCAGGATAGAGCAGATCACATCCTGCGCCACACGGGCGCCGGGCGACATCTCGCTGCGGAGCGTCTCTTTATACAGCTGCTCGGTGGTCGTCGTGGTCTCCTCTTCGCCGGAAGAGGGGCTGTCCTCCGACACCGGCGCCTCCGAGGAGGCGTCCTCGCTTTCGTCCGCGTAATAATGTTCCTCCACCAGCGTCTGGTTGCCTTCGGAATCCACGCGGTACAGCCGATAACCGATCTCCCTGGTAAACACCGCGCCGGAAAGCATCATGATGGACGTCACCACAAAAAAGCTCATCACCGCGGCCAGTATCGTCCGCAGCCAGATGCTGACCGACAGCTTGATGTTCCCCTTGCGGATATCCACCGCGTTCAGGTCCTTTGCCATTTCCCATCATCCCGCCTTTTCTCATCAGACGCTTTTTCCTGCCTCACGCCTATTTTGCTGATTATACCATCTTTTCCCGTCCCCGGCAACCGGAGAATTGTTAAGAATTTTTCTCCTGCGGCCGGTCGAGCAGGGCTTCCAGCTCTTCCCGCGTCAGATAAGCGCCGAAATGCGCTCCCTGTGCCATGTCGCAGCCCGCCCGGACCACCACCTCAAGCTGGCGTTCATCCTCCACGCCCTCGGCCACCACCTTGACATGCAGCTCGCGCGCCATATCCGCCAGGCCGGTAATCAGCTGCTCGCCGCGCTGGCTGTCGGTGCTTTCCTGCACAAACTGCCGGTCCGCTTTCAGCACACTCACCGGCAGGTCACGCAGCAGATGCAGCGGGAATCCCCCGCTGCCGCAGCCGCCGGCCGCCAGGGTAAAGCCGCGCTGATACAGCTTCCGGGCAAAGGGCAGCACCTTTTCCCGGTTCTGCTGCAGAAGGACAGGGTCCAGCTCCAGCTCGACCAGAAAGGCCGGCACGCCGGTATCCCGGAGTTTTTGCGACATATACTGCAGCAAATGCTCGTCATATGCCTGATGCGGCGAGAGGTGCATGGACAGCGGTACCGGTTTCCTTCCCTCTTCCATCCAGCGGCGCTGCTGCTCGACCACCGTATCAAAACAAAGCGGTCCACCTTGAGGATAAACAGATTGTTTTCAAACAGCGGGATAAACGCTTCGGGCATCAGCAGTCCCCGCTCGGGATGGTTCCAGCGGATCTTGGCTTCCGCCCCGATCACCTGGCCATCCTCCAGGCGCACGCGGGGCTGATAGCCGATGACGAACTCCCCGCTTTTGAGCGCTTCTTCCATATGCGCTTCCAGCGAAGCGGCTTCTTCGTAGTCCTGCGCTGCCGCCTCCTGATAAAAGGCGATATTCGGAATATCCTCCTGTGCGTGGGTCAGGCGCCGGCGTTTGATGCTGCGCACCGCCGCGTCGGCCTTTTCCAGCATCAGATGCGGCTGCATGATCTCCTCACCGTCCCGCTCGGTCAGGCAATAGACGCCGTAATACAGCTCGATCGGCATATCCGCCAGCTTCTGTGCGGCTATGGCGCGCATCTTTTCGGTAAACAGCAGCGTGCGGCAGCGGATTTCATCCGGCTGGCGATATTCCATGAGCATAATAAACTTATCCGCCGCGAGGCGCGCAAAAGGCTCACCCCGCCGCAGCATTTTTTTCATTTCCCGGGTCATAAGCCGCAGCAGCTCATTGCCGGCATCGTAGCCATAGGTCATGTCCAGCGTCCGGAAATGGACAATATCCGCCATCACCACGGCGTACTGCCGCTCGGGATGCTTATCCAGCTGCGCTTCCATATCGATAATCATCCGCCGCCAGTTGCGCGCGCCGGTAAGGGTATCCCGATAAGCGATGTTGCGCAGCGCCTTCCAGCTTTTGTGGCGCAGGGCGATCACGTAGACAACCAGCATCATCATCAGGAATATCGTCAGTGCACACAGGCCAAGCGCCCCCATCAGATAGGGCGTCGCACGGGTGAACACCTGCTGCTCGGACACCATGCACAGCACCGACCACGATTCGCTTGCCTCCACCGGAGCATACGCGGCGATCTTCCGCTCGCCGGCAAAGCGCAGGCGGACCGTATCCGCCTCACGCGCCTCCCATGCGGCTCGCAGTGCCTCTATATCCGCAGCCGCATTGTCCCTGGCCAGCTGAACGATAAAATTCCCGTTGATCTCATGGCCGCCCGAATAGGTAACCGGCAGCACCCAGTTGCCGTCGCTGTCCACTACATAGGCATAGCCGACACCGCCGTACACCTTCAGCGGAAAGCCGCGGCTGATGTCCTCGGCGTAGCCGGTGACGTACAGCCGGCCAAGCGTTTCCCCGCCCCGCTGCACCGTTTGATAAAAGGTAATCACCGCATTTCCCGCGGCGCTGTCCTCGTATGGCGACGATATGCCGCTGGCCCACTGCGTTACCTCCTCGGGCAGGTCATGCACCGCACCGTCGGAACTGACCGGATCGCTTCCGTTTTCGTGATAAATCATCCAGGCCAGACCATTATCCAGCGCACAGCGGGAGAGGTAGCTTTGCAGGTCATCCGTACCGGTGAAATCCAGACGCGACAGGGTCGCCGCAAGCGTATCGGTCACGCCGCGCATCTCCCGCAGAGAGGTGTCCATCATCTGCGCTCCCACCGCCGCCGACTGCTCAAGCTCATCAAACGCATCCTCTTCACGGGAACGCCGGGTATAGCCGGCATAGTTTACAAAGGCGGCCAGCAGAAGACTGCACGCTACCAGAAACAGCAGCAGCGTGATGATAATTTTTCCCGGTTTGGCGTGCATGCGGTTCTCTCCCCTCCGCCCGGACGGCTGATCCGGCACCGGAATGCCGAAATTTCCCATTATGCAGGAAACACGCCTTAGTATACCACTTTTTTCCCGCAAACAAAAGGGGCGGACGCGTTTTTTCCATCCGATACAAGAAAAAGAGCGTATGCCGGGGGCATTTGCCCCGGTATACGCTCCAGCTTGTCGAAAAAGTCCGGCTCACGCCGTCCTATTCTCCAAGCTGAAGCAAAAGTGGGGAAAATCATCCGATTCTCCCCACTTTTGTCGCCTGCGGGCGGGTGATTGTTGCGCGAGGTGGGAACCCTAACGGTTCCCCCTCACACTCCCCCTCCCTCCGTAATACTTTATTGACAGTCTCAGAGCGTATGCCGGGGGCATTTGCCCCGGTATACGCTCTCCTTCATACCTTTGCCGCAAAATTCTCCAGAAAATACCGGTGGACCCGCTCGTCGCCGGTAAGTTCGGGGTGGAAGGACACCGCCAGCATATTCCCCTGCTGCGCAGCGACCATGTGGCCGTCCACGCTGGCCAGGACCTTCACTTCCGCCGATTGTACCGCCTCCATGTAGGGGGCACGGATAAACACCATCGGGATTTCACCGGGAATACCGGCAAACGGCGCCTGCACGGAAAAGCTCCCCAGCTGCCGGCCGTAGGCGTTGCGGCGCACGGCGATATCCATGCAGCCGAATCCGCGCACCTCATCGTTCACCACCGTTTTCGCCAGCAGGATCATCCCCGCACAGGTGCCGAATACCGGAAGCCCGCGGGTAATCTCCTCCCGCAGCGGCGCAAACATATCCAGTTCCCGCAGCAGCTTGCCCATCACCGTACTCTCGCCGCCCGGCAGGATCAGGCCGTCGAAATGCTGATTCACGACATCCTCACGCCGGCGCAGCTCCAGCACCTCCGCCCCCAGGCGGCGCAGCATATCCGCATGCTCAGCGAAAGCCCCCTGTACCGCCAATACGCCTATTCTCATTTGCCCCGCTCCGCCATCAGCAGCTCGATTTCCTGCTCGTTGATGCCTACCATAGCCTCACCGAGATCCTCCGACAGGGCGGCGAGCATGTCCGCATCCTGGAAGTTGGTGACCGCCTTGACAATCGCCTGGGCGCGCTTGGCCGGATTGCCCGACTTAAAGATGCCGGAACCGACGAAGACGCCTTCCGCCCCAAGCTGCATCATCATAGCCGCATCAGCCGGCGTCGCAATGCCGCCCGCCGCAAAATTCACCACCGGCAGCCGGCCGGTTTCCTGCACCGCCTGCACCAGCGCATACGGCACAGCGAGCTCCTTGGCGATTTCGTACAGCTCATTCGGGTCGGCATTCTGGATCCGGCGGATATCCCGGTTCATCCGGCGCATATGCCGCACCGCCTGAATCACGTCGCCGGTACCCGGCTCGCCCTTGGTGCGGATCATCGAAGCGCCCTCGTTAATCCGCCGCAGCGCCTCACCGAGATCCTTGGCGCCGCACACAAACGGCACTTTAAAGTCCCGCTTATTGATGTGGCAGGTGTCGTCGGCCGGCGAGAGCACCTCGCTCTCATCGATATAATCGATCTCGATCGCCTGCAGAATCTGCGCCTCCGCAAAGTGCCCGATGCGCACCTTGGCCATAACCGGAATCGACACCGCCTGCTGGATGCCGCGGATCATCTTGGGATCACTCATGCGTGCGACCCCGCCGGCCGCCCGGATATCCGCCGGAATGCGTTCGAGCGCCATAACGGCGCAGGCGCCGGCCTCTTCTGCAATTTTGGCCTGTTCCGGCGTAGTGACGTCCATGATGACGCCGCCCTTAAGCATTTGTGCCAGGTTTTTATTGAGTTCATACTGCGTGCTCATAACCAACCGCTCCTTTTGTCTTGCCGTACCGGCTTTTCTGTGGTATAATCATAGCACGCAACTGATACCATTATAAGAGTCAATTTATATGTTTTTTATAGTGCCACTTTGGAGGCGTTTTATGGATCTGCTGACCATTCCTCTGAAAGCGTCATCCCCCACACCGCTGTACCGGCAGCTGTACAGCTATCTGCGGGAGGAAATCCTGACCGGCCGGTTAGCCAGCGGCGACCGCCTGCCCTCCAAACGGCAGCTGTCCGGTCAACTGGGAATCAGTCAAAACACGGTTATCGCCGCTTACGAACAGCTTGTGGAGGAAGGCTATCTTCTGGTCAAGCCGCAGAGCGGCTATTACGTGTGTCAGCTCGACAAACTGCCCGAACCCGTCTTCGTACCACCGGCAATGGAAAAACCAACTCAATGCGCCGATAACCTCTACGACTTCACCCCGCACGGCGTGGATCAGGCGTGCTTTCCTTTTTCCACATGGCGCCGGCTTTATCGGGAGGTCATCACCGAAACCGAGCGCACGCTTATGTCCGCCGGCGACCCGCAGGGCGAATATGCCCTGCGGGCTGCCATCGCCGCCTACCTGCACCGCTCGCGCGGCGTAGTCTGCACGCCGGAACAGATCATTATCAGCTCCGGTACCGAATTTCTGTTTCAGCTGCTCATCCAGATCCTGCCGTCCGACTGCCTTTACGCGCTGGAAAACCCCGGCTATGCCAAGCTTGGCCGCCTGTTTTTCGGGTGCCGCGCCGCCTTTGCCGCCGTGGATCTGGACCGGTACGGCATCCGGCCCGACCTGCTGCGCAAAAGCGGTGCCGCTGTCGCCTGCATCACCCCGTCACACCAGTTCCCAACCGGCACCATCATGCCGGTGCGGCGGCGCACCGAGCTGCTGCACTGGGCGGCGGAACAGCCGGAGCGTTATCTGATTGAAGACGATTATGACAGCGAATTCAAGCATGAGGGACGCTCCATTCCTGCGCTGCAGGGAATGGACACCCGCCACCGCGTTATTTATATGGGAACCTTCTCCAAATCCATTTCCTCCGCCATGCGCGTCAGTTATATGGTGCTGCCCATCCCGCTGCTGACCGTGTATCAAAAGCGCCTGACCTTTTATCATTGTCCGGTACCGCTGCTCGAACAGCTGGTGCTGTGCCGCTTTATGGAAAACGGCTCTTTTGAACGGCATCTTAACCGCATGCGGGTTTTGTACCGCAAAAAACACGATATCCTGCTCGAAGAGCTGCGCCGCCAGCTGCCCAAAGCCGAAATCCTCGACGCCAATGCCGGGCTGCATCTTCTTCTGCGCCTGCCTGGACCGCTGAGCGCCGAAGCTATCGTGCAGCGCGGGGAAAAGCACGCTGTCAAGCTATATAGCCTTACCGATTGCTTTCTCTCCCCTTCCGCACAAACCTATCCCGCCGGCGGTGCCGCCTGGCTGCTGCTCGGATACGCCCAGATCCCGCTCGATCGGCTGCCCGATGCCGTCCGTCTTCTGCGCCGGATTATCGAAAACGGTTAAACCGCCGCTGTCCGCATAAAAAACCCGCCGCGAAAGCAAGGCTTTCGCGGCGGGTTTCTCAGTTTTGCCCGTAATAGGCGTTGGGGCCGTGTTTGCGCCGGAAATGCCGGTTCAGCAGTTCCGGCTGCATGGGCGGAAGCGAACCGTCCAGCAGCAGGGCATGCCAGGCCATAAAAGCGACCTCTTCCATCACCACGGCATGATGCACCGCCTGCTCCGGCGAACTTCCCCAGGCGAACGGACCGTGACTATATACCAGGACAGCGGGTACTTCTTCGGCAGAAAGCCCGGCAAACCGTTCCACAATGACCTTGCCGGTTTCTTTTTCGTATTCTCCTGCGATTTCCTCCGGTGTCATCTGCCGGGTGCAGGGGATTTCCCCGTAGAAATCGTCGGCATGCGTGGTGCCAAGAGCCGGAATGCCGCGGCCGCACTGCGCAAATATCGTCGCCCAGCGGGAGTGCGTATGGACAATGCCCCCCACCGGAAAATGCCGGTAAAGCTCCAAATGCGTCGGCGTATCGCTAGAAGGATTATACTGTCCCTCGACCCGCTCGCCGGTGTTCATATCCACAACCACCATATCGTCCCTGCGGAGCTGTTCATATGCCACCCCGGACGGCTTGATGACCATCAGGCCGCGCTCGCGGTCCACCCCGCTGACATTTCCCCAGGTAAAGGTAACCAGATTGTGCTCAGGCAGTGCCAGATTGGCTTCCAGTACTTCCTCTTTCAGTTTTTCCAGCATAGCTTTCTACCCCTTTTCATCCATTTTGCCGCCGGATTTTCGGCGCCTTCCGCTGTTTTATCGCATCCCTTTCTCCGCGTCCGAAATGGTCGTGCAGCCGCTTGTATTCTGCATGAAGGATATCATAGCATACACCGCCCAAAAAATCCATAAAAAAATCACGGTACCGATCAATCGGCACCGTGATTCCCATCCAAAACTCAGGCAAAATACTGCACGCCGCTGGCGAACAGCTTCTGATCCTTCTCGCCCGGCACGTTGCGGTACAGATCCTCGCCGCGCCGTTCGCTGTGCCCCATCTTGCCGAGCACCCGGCCGTCCGGCGAGGTAATGCCCTCAATGGCCCAAACCGAGCCGTTCGGATTCCAGGTGATATCGGCGGACGGTGTGCCGTCCGGATCGACGTACTGCGTCGCAATCTGCCCGTTTGCCGCCAAGTGCTGCAGCATCGATTCCTCCGCCACAAACCGGCCTTCCCCGTGGGATACCGGAATACAGTGGATATCGCCCGCCTCACACCCCTGCAGCCAGGGGGATTTCACCGAGGTCACGCGGGTATAGACCATACGGCTGACATGACGCCCAAGCGTGTTGAACGTCAGGGTCGGGTCGTTGTCGGCTATATCCCGGATTTCCCCATACGGCACCAGACCGAGCTTGATCAGCGCCTGGAAGCCGTTGCAGATGCCGAGCATCAGGCCGTCGCGTTCGCCGAGCAGTTCCGCCACCGCGTCCTTGAGCCGCGGATTGCGGAAGGTGGTGGCGATAAACTTGCCGGAGCCGTCCGGCTCGTCACCGCCGGAGAACCCGCCGGGCAGCATGATCATCTGAGAACGGCGGATCGCCTGCTCCATATGGAGAATCGTCTCTTCGATGGCCGCCGGCGTCAGGTTGCGCACCACAAGAATTTCCGCCTGCGCACCGGCACGCTCAAACGCTTTGGCGGAATCGTATTCGCAGTTGGTGCCCGGGAACACCGGAATAAACACCCGCGGCTTCGCCGCTTTTATCGCCGGCGCCTTCGCCGCGCGTTTGGTATACAGCGGGATCGCTGCCGGTTCATCCGGCTCCTGCGCGGCACGGTTCGGGAATACCGCCTCAAGCGGCGTCATCCAGCGGTCGCGAAGCGCATCCAGATCCAGCTCCTCACCGTCGATGACGATCATCGCTTCATCCAGCGTGGTGCCGATCAGCGAATACGACAGCCCTTCCAGGCACATATCGCCTTCTTTGAGTTCCACCACCAGCGAACCGAGCTGCGGCGTAAAGAGCGTTTTCCGGGAAACATCCCGGTTGAAGGCAAAGCCGATCCGGTTGCCGAAGCACATCCGGGCAACCGCCGCCGCCACGCCGCCCTCGCGCACCACCGACGCCGAGCGGATTACGCCATACTGGACAAGCTTGGCCACCTCGTCAAACAGCTCTTTGACCTTCGGCCAGTCGGGCAGCAGCGTCTTTTCCTCCACCGGCAGCGGCAGGAACGCCACCAGCGAACCTTCCTGCTGGAAAGCCGCCGTACCGGTATGCGAAGCCTTGGTCATGGCCAGCGCAAAGCTGACCAGCGTCGGCGGAACATCCAGTTCGTTAAAGCTGCCGGACATCGAGTCCTTGCCGCCGATCGATGGCACGCCCAGCTCTTTCTGCGCCACAAATGCGCCCAGCAGTGCCGCCGCCGGTTTGCCCCAGCGCTCCGGCACATCGCGCAGACGTTCAAAATACTCCTGGAAAGTCAGCCGCGCCTTGAACGGATCCGCTCCCATCGCCGCCAGCTTAGCCAGCGATGCGGTCACCGCATAGGCCGCGCCGTGGAACGGGCTCCAGCGGGACAGCCCCGGCATATACCCATAGGTCATCGCGGTGGCATCGTCGGTTTCGCCTGTCACCGGGAGCTTCGCCGCCATGCCTTCTTCCGGCGTCAGCTGGTACAGGCCGCCGAACGGCATATTGACCGAAGCGGCGCCGATGCTGGCGTCAAAGCGCTCCACCAGCCCCTTCTGGCACGCCACCTCCAGACGGCTGAGGTTTTCCTCAAACGCCCGGGCAACCGGGATCACAGCCAGTCCCGCCGGAATCGCCGACCGGTAGTCGTTGGAGGGATCCGGCGCGGTAATATAAGCAGAGGCCTTCTGCGTAACACCGTTGGTATCCAGGAAAGCGCGGCTGAGATCGACCACGATATCCTCGCGCCATGCCATGCGCAGACGGGGCTCCGCGGTCACCGCGGCCACAGGCGTGGCCTCCAGGTTTTCTTCGTCCGCCGCCGCGATAAACGCATCCACATCGGCCGGAGCCAGCACCACCGCCATGCGCTCCTGCGATTCGGAAATCGCCAGCTCGGTGCCGTCCAGACCCTCATATTTTTTGGGCACCCGGTCAAGATCCACCCGCAGGCCCGGCGCCAGCTCGCCGATGGCCACACATACGCCGCCGGCGCCGAAGTCATTGCAGCGCTTGATCAGACGCGCCACCTCCGCACGGCGGAAAAGGCGCTGGATCTTCCGCTCGGTGGGCGGATTGCCCTTCTGCACCTCCGCGCCGCAGGTGTCGATGGATTCCGACGTGTGCGCCTTGGAGGAGCCGGTCGCGCCGCCGCAGCCGTCACGGCCGGTACGGCCGCCGAGCAGCACGATCACATCGCCCGCTGCCGGTTCTTCCCGGACAACGTTCTCCTTCGGCGAAGCCCCGACCACGGCGCCGATTTCCAGACGCTTGGCCACATAACCGGGATCGTACAGCTCCGCCACCTGGCCGGTCGCCAGGCCGATCTGGTTGCCGTAGGACGAATAGCCGGCCGCCGCGCCGGTGGTGATTTTCCGGGTAGGCAGCTTGCCCGGCATGGTTTTTTCCAGCGGCAGGCGCGGATCGCCCGAACCGGTCACCCGCATCGCCTGATAAACATACGCCCGGCCGGACAGCGGATCGCGGATCGCGCCGCCCAGGCAGGTCGCCGCGCCGCCGAAGGGTTCAATTTCGGTCGGATGGTTATGCGTTTCGTTCTTGAACTGCACCAGCCATTTTTCCGGCTTGCCGTCCACTTCGATCGGCACTTCGATCGAGCAGGCGTTGATCTCGTCGGACTCGTCAAGATCCGGGATTTTGCCCTGCTTTTTGAGCAGCCGCATGCCCATCGTCGCCATATCCATCAGGGTGACGTTTTTGGTCAGGATACGATCGCCGTACACCTCTTTGCGCGCCTCATAATAGGCGGACAGCGCTTCCTCGATCACGCCGGACAGCGCACCGTTTTCCACCTCGATGCTGGTCAGCCGCGTCAGGAAGGTGGTGTGCCGGCAGTGGTCGGACCAGTAAGTGTCGATCACCTTCAGCTCGGTTACCGTGGGATCGCGCTTTTCCTCGTCGCGGAAATAATCCCGGCAGAAGCAGAGATCCGCTTCGCTCATGGCAAAGCCCATAGATTTCCAGTAAGCGGCAACCTCCTCATCGGTCCAGCCGATAAAGCCGTCAACCCGCTTGACGTTTTCCGGCCGCGCAGCCGACATGCCGACATGCTCGGGCTTGTCCAGCGACGCCAGACGCGATTCCACCGGGTTGATCAGATAATGCTGCACCCGCTCGAATTCCGCATCGGACATCCTGCCGTACAGGCAGACCACCCGCGCAGTCACCACACGAGGGTACTCCCCCTGGGTCAGCAGCTGGACGCACTGCGCCGCGGAATCGGCGCGCTGATCGTACTGTCCGGGCAGGTACTCCATCGCGAACATGCGCCAGCCCTCGCTGAGTACAAAGGTTTCATCATAAACATCATCGACATTCGGCTCCGAAAACACGATGCCGCGCACCCGCGTGAAATCCTCCGGCGAAAGCCCCTCGACATCATAGCGGTTGAGCAGCCGCAGTTCCCGGATTTCCCTGAGGCCAAGGTTATCCCTCAGGTCTGCCAGCATCGCGCGCGCTTCCACATCGAAGCCTTCCCGCTTTTCCACAAATACCCGAATCACGTCCGACATAGCTTAAACTCCTTACCTCATCACGAAGATGGTAATATTTTGCGGATCGTTCACCTGCCTATTCTACCATAATCCGCCGACAAAATAAAGAGCAAAAGGCGGAAACTTTCCATTCGGCGCAAAAACGCCAAAAAAGTTTCCGCCTGTACCCGGGAATTCTTCATCTTTCCGAATGGCGGACGGCATATCCGCCAAAATTGTTGTCACAAAAGATCATATCGTCGAGATCACCCGGCGGAAAGGACAGCGAAGGCCGGCGGGAACCGTCCTTGCCGGAATCCGTATGCTTTCCGCCGATGATGCGAAAATCCTGTGTGCCCTGCATCGGCTTATTTTCCACGTATATCACCTCCCTTGCCTGCGTCATCATCATGCGCAGGAAAATAACTATACCAAACAGTATATGCAGAAGAAGCCAAAAGCTTGCCGAATCCTGCGGAAGAACTTCTCGACAAAAAATCCCCCGTTCCAGTCGGAACGGGGGATTCAGGGATTTCCGCTTATTCTTCGTCGCCCTCGTGATGGCAGCAGCCGCATTCGCACTCGTCGTCATCGCATTCCTCGATGTCGAACTCCAGATGCTCGCCGCAGTTCGGGCATTCGATTCCACCCTCCAGAAGGGTGTCCTCGTCCACGCAGAACTCTTCGTTGCAGTTCGGGCAGCAAACATCGTAATATTCGCCGTCGTCACAGCAATCGCAGTCACAGTCGTCGTAATCCTCGTAATCCTCGTAATAATCCATTTCCAACTGGTCCAGATCCTCGTCAATGGCATCCACCTGCTCGGTCAGTTCCGCCGTGCAGTCCCGCACATCCTCCAGATCCGCAGCCATATCGGTGAGGACATCCATAATCGCCTTGAGCAGTTTGCCCTCCTTGGTGTCCTCTGCCACGTTCAGGCCCTCAGCCAGCCCTTTGAGATAGGCAACCTTTTCCGTAACCGTCATTTCGTGTGACCTCCTTTTATGAAATCATAATCTTGATTTTGCCGTCATGGTTCAGGCGCGTTCCATATATTCACCCGTACGGGTGTCCACACGGATCATTTCGCCTTCGTTGATAAACAGCGGCACACGCACCTCCGCGCCGGTTTCCAGCGTCGCCGGTTTGGTGGCGTTGGTCGCGGTGTCTCCCTTGAAGCCCGGATCGGTCTTGGTCACCTGCAGCTCAACAAAGTTCGGCGGCTCGATGCCGAACACCTTGCCCTTGTAGGACACGATCTTGCAGATCATGTTCTCTTTGACAAACTTAAAGTTGTCGCCCAGGAGATCCTTATTGATCGGAACGAGCTCGTACGTTTCCTGATCCATGAAATAGTACAGATCGCCGTCGTTGTAGGAATACTCCATGTCCTTTCTCTCAACAAAGGCGGTCGGATACTTGTCATTAGGGTTGAAGGTACGCTCAACCACCGTGCCGGCGATCACGTTGCGGATCTTGGTGCGCACGAACGCAGCGCCTTTTCCGGGCTTCACATGCTGAAACTCGATGATCTGGTAGACGTTGCCATCCATTTCAAACGTAACACCGTTGCGAAAATCACCTGCTGATACCATATTTTTCTTCCTCCATCCTGTGAACTACCCTATATTCTACCGTATAGCGCGTCATTTTGCAAGCCATAATCCGGAAAATTTATCGGCGCGGTCATTTTTACAGCACGATAAGCTCTTTGGGGGCCGCCGTCAGGTTCTCACAGCCATCCGGCGTGATGAGCGCCATATCCTCAATACGCACCCCGAATTGCCCGGGCAGATAGATGCCCGGCTCCACCGTCACCACGCTGCCTATCGGCAGCAAGGCGTCCCCCGCGTTCGGCGACAGGCGCGGCTCCTCATGGATTTCCACCCCGACGCCGTGGCCGGTGCCGTGGCCGAAATACGCTCCATAGCCCGCCTCACGGATCACGTCCCGCGCCGCCGCGTCGCCCTGTACGCCGCTGATGTGCGGCGACAGCACGGCCAGCGCCGCCTTCTGCGCACGCAGCACGGTATCGTACACCTCGCGCTGCTGTTCGCTCACCTGCCCCACGGCGACCGTCCGGGTCATGTCGGCATGCCAGCCGTCCACCATAGCGCCGAAATCCATCGTGACAAAATCGCCGGGTTCCACCTTTTTATCGGTGGGCACGCCGTGCGGCAGCGAGGAATTCGCGCCGGACACCACAATAAAATCAAACGATACGCCTTCGGCACCCTGCCGGCGGATGAAAAATTCCAGTTCAAGCGCTATTTCCCGTTCGGTGCGGCCTGCCCGGATAAACGAAAGAATATGCGAAAATCCGGATTCGGTGAGCTGCTGCGCCTGCCGCAGCTTTTCCAGCTCCTGCGGCGTTTTCACCAGCCGCAGCGCGGTAAGCCGCCGGTCCAGCTCCCCGCCGGTCACCCATTCGATCCCCGGCAGCATCTGCCGCCAGCGTGCCAGTTCAGCCAGCGTCGTCTGCTCCGCTTCCCTCTGCACCCGCCGGATTCCATGCCGGCGGAACAGTTCCCCGAGCGTTTCGGATACGTTGGCATACTCACGGCATTCCGCCGTCGTAATTATCCGCGCGGCCGCTTCGCTGTAACGGGAATCGGTCAGGAAATAGGCTTTTTCCCGCGTAATCAGCACCATCCCCGCGCTCGACGGGAATCCGGTCAGATACCGCCGGCTGTGCGCCGCCGTAACCAGTGCGGCCGTCTGTTCATCCGGCAGGGCTGCCATCAGCTGTTCCATCGCTGTCATGCTATGCGCCCCCGTCCTTATCGGCTGAGTATCCCCTGCATCGCCTGCAGGGCAAGCTTATAGCTGTCCGCGCCGAAGCCGGCAATCTGCCCGCGGCAGACCGGTGCGATCACCGAGGTATGCCGGAATTCCTCACGGGCGTGGATGTTGGACATATGCACCTCCACCACCGGCAGCTGAATCGCCGCAATGGCGTCGCGGATCGCATAGCTGTAATGCGTATACGCCCCGGCGTTGAGCACAATGCCGTCATAGACGCCGCGCGCGGCGTGCAGCCGGTCGATCAGGCCGCCCTCGCTGTTGGTCTGGTCACAGTCCGCCTGCATACCCAGCGATTCCGCCCGCGCGCGGATGGCCTCGCAGATGGAGGCGTAGCTTTCGGTGCCGTACACCCCCGGCTCCCGCTGGCCGACTAAATTGAGGTTCGGCCCGTTAAGAACCAGTATTTTCATCATAGGATTCCTCTCCTTTCTGATTCACCGCAGGAATATTTCCGCCGCCGGGACAGGCCTGTTCAGCCGGTCGGAAGGGCCGCTTCGTACAGCCTGCGCATCGCCCCGGCATCTTCGGCCTGCGTGCCGGCCGACTCGCAGATAACCGTCGGCGCCATCTGCCGCTCAGCAAACAGCGCCATCAGCGGTTCCGGTTCCGGTCCATACGCCGTATCCGCAAAGGTCAGATGGCATTTTTCCCCGCCGGCCGTATAGGCGATTTTGGAAAAATGCACGTGAAAACAGCGGCCGCGTTCCTCGCCCAAACGGCGGCGGATTTCATCGAGCGCCGCAGCAAAGGCCTCGCGGCTGTTCATCGCCCCCTGCATCCGGCTGTTGAGGTGGCCAAAATCAATGCAGGGCAAAAAGCGTTCCTCCGCTTCGCACATCTGCAGGATCTCCTCGAAATTGCCCAGCTGGTTGATCTTTCCCATAGTTTCGGGACAGATATGCACGCCGGACAAATGCTCTTCGTCCAGCACCCGCTGGGCACGGCACAGGGTATCGATCGCAAGCTTTGTGGCCTCTTCACGGCTCAGGCCTCCCAGTCCGCCCGGGTGCACCACAATCCGGCTGCCGCCCATACCGGCGGCCGCCCGTGCGCTTTCCAGGATATAGCGGATGCTGTTTTCCCTTTTTTCCGCTTCTTTGGAGGCCAGAGAAATATAATACGGCGCATGCACCGACAGCGCCACGCCGTGCTTTGCCGCCTCTTCCCCCAAAGCCTGTGCGCCCTGCGCGGATATGCGCACGCCGCGCCCGCACTGGTATTCATAGGCGTTGAGCCCCATTTTCTCCACCCACGCCGGCGCCTGCAGCGTCGCTTTATTGCCGTCGGCGTAAAAAGCTTCGCTGTTGCCGGCCGGGCCAAAACGGGCCATAGTGTTTTCCATCGGCTTCTTATCCTTTCCGGCTGTCATGCTGTATAGTATCTCCGCCGGCATGCGTTTTCAGCCAGCCGGCGTACCGCCGCAGAATCTTTTTTTCCAGCGCGCGCTTGAGCGCCAGCGTCGGTTTGCCCGTTTCCAGCTCAATGGGCAGCAGTTGAATCACCCCGATGCCGGCAAGCTTTGCGCCGAGCACATCGGTAAAGGTCTGGTCACCCACCGCCATGCACTGCGCCCTCGGCAGGCCCAGACGGCGCACGCCGCGCCAAAAGCCAATCGGCAGCGGCTTGCAGGAAAAGGCGATGAACCGCAGGCCGATGCGCTGGGCAAACGGCCCAACCCGCTTATGCAGCGCATTGGAAACCACCGTCAGGCCGATGCCCGCCGCCTGCATTTCGGCGATCCAGACCTCTACCGCCGGATCCAGCTCCTGACTGCCGTGACGGGTCAGCGTATTATCCACATCCAGCAGCAGGCCGCGTATACCGCGCTCTTTCAATTCCTGTGCCGTGATGTCGGTAATGCGGTTTTTCAGTATTGTCGGGTACAGCAGCGGCATAACCGGGCTCCTTCCGCAAAAATGGAGGTCTTGTGTGCAGCGGGAGTCGACTCCCGAAACCTGCTTACTTAAAGAAAAGCGGGCAATACTGCCCGCTTTCTCGCTTTATTTGAATTTTCTTTTACGAGCCGCTTCCGACTTCTTCTTCCGGCGAACAGAGGGCTTCTCATAATGCTCTCTCTTACGCACTTCCGCAATAACGCCGGAGCGCGCGCAGGACTTCTTGAAACGGCGCAGCGCGCTGTCCAGGGATTCATTATCCCGTACTCGGATTTCTGACATACTCAATTCCCTCCCTCCGCCGTACAGCAGGGGCTTAATCTTGCAACAATGCTTTCCCTATTATAGCCGAACCCCTGCGGTTCGTCAAGTGTTTATTTCGCCTTCTCCCGGATTTTTTTGTTCCTCTGCCCAGAAACCCGGATAGATGGTCCGGCCATATAGGAATTTTTACCGAACACACTGCCGGATATGCGGCCTTTTTCCGAAAACATCTCACAAAAAGGATTATCCGGCCGGTTTGACCACGATATTGACCAGCTTGCCGGGGACATACAATTCCTTGACAACCTGCATGTTTTCCAGTGCCGGCGCAATTTTTTCGTCCGCCTTTGCGGCCGCCAGCACCTCCGGCGCCCCGGCCGTCACCGCGACCTGCATGCGGGTGCGGATCTTGCCGTTGATCTGCACGGCGATCTCCACGGTGTTTTCCGTGCACTTGCTCTCGTCGTAAGCCGGCCATTCCGCGGCGGACAGCATGCCGCCGTACTGCAGGATTTCCCAGATTTCCTCGGTCATATGCGGCGCAAACGGATTGAGCAGGATCAGCAGGATCCGGTATTCCTCACGGGTTGCACCGCCCGCGGCGTACAGATCGTTGACCAGCGCCATCATCGCGGCAATCGCCGTATTGTATTTCAGGTTTTCAATGTCCTCGCCCACCTTGCGGATGGTGCGGTGCACCGCCGTTTCCAGTTCGGGGCGCACCCCGCCGGGCTTAAGGCCATCCTGCATCGCCCACACGCGTTCGAGGAAGCGGCGGCAGCCGCGGATGCTGGCGCTCGACCACGGCGCGGCTTTTTCAAAATCGCCGATGAACATCTCATACAGACGCATCGTATCGGCGCCGTATTCCCGGACGATATCGTCCGGATTGACCACGTTGCCGCGCGATTTGGACATTTTTTCGCCGTTCTCGCCGAGGATCATGCCGTGGCTGGTGCGCTTGCCGTACGGTTCCGGCCCCGGCACCACGCCGATATCGTACAGGAATTTGTGCCAGAAACGGCTGTACAGCAAATGCAGCGTGGTGTGTTCCATGCCGCCGTTGTACCAGTCGACCGGCATCCAGTATTCCAGCGCCTCTTTGGAGGCGAGCTCTTTATCGTTGTGCGCATCGCAGTACCGCAGGAAGTACCAGGAGGAACCGCCCCACTGCGGCATGGTATCGGTTTCCCGCTGCGCAGGCGCGCCGCATTTCGGGCATTTGACATTTACCCAGTCGGTCATCGCGGCAAGCGGCGACTCGCCGTTATCGGTCGGCTCATAGCTGTCCACCATCGGCAGCCGCACCGGCAGCTCGCTTTCCGGCACCGGCACATACCCGCAGTGCGGGCAGTGCACGATCGGAATCGGCTCGCCCCAGTAACGCTGGCGGGAAAACACCCAGTCGCGCAGCTTGAAGTTGACCTTATGTTCCCCGATGCCCTTTTCCTCGAGCCACCGGATGATCGCTTCCTTGGCCTCGTCCACCGTCATCCCGTCGAGGAAGCCGGAATTGACCATCACGCCGGTGCCGCAGTCGGTATACGCCTCTTTCTGCACATCGCCGCCCTTGACCACCTCGATAATCGGCAGGCCGAACGCCTTGGCAAAATCCCAGTCACGGGTATCGTGGCCCGGCACCGCCATGATTGCGCCGGTACCGTAGGAAACCAGAACATAGTCGGAAATAAAGATCGGAATTTCCTTGCCGTTGACCGGATTGACCGCCCGCACCCCATCGAGGCGCACGCCGGTTTTTTCCTTGGCGACCTCGGTGCGTTCAAAATCCGATTTGCGTGCCGCTTCTTCCTGATACGCGCGCACCTCATCCATATTGTTCAGCCGGTCCGCCCAGGTTTCAATCAGCGGATGCTCCGGCGACATGACCATATAGGTCGCACCGAACAGGGTATCCGGCCGGGTGGTATAGATCATCACCGGTTCGCCGGCCGTGGTCTCAAAGCGCACCTGCGCGCCGGTCGAACGGCCGATCCAGTGAATCTGCTGCGCGCGCACCCGCTCCGGGTAATCCACCAGGTCGAGGTCATCGATCAGCCGCTGCGCGTATTCGGTGATTTTCAGCATCCACTGGCTTTTGACCTTGCGCACCACCTCGCCGCCGCAGCGCTCGCAGACGCCGCCGACCACCTCTTCGTTGGCCAGCACGCATTTGCAGGAGGTGCACCAGTTGACCGCCATTTCCTTTTTATACGCCAGCCCGTGCTTGAACAGCTGCAGGAATATCCACTGGGTCCACTTATAGTAATCCGGATCGGTGGTGTTGATCTCCCGCGTCCAGTCAAACGAAAGGCCGAGCGCCTGAAGCTGGGATTTAAACCGCGCCACGTTGTTTTTGGTGACGATCTCCGGATGGATATGGTTCTTGATGGCAAAATTCTCGGTCGGCAGGCCGAACGCGTCCCAGCCCATCGGGTAGAGGACATTATATCCCTGCAGGCGGCGTTTGCGCGCCACCACATCCAGCGCGGTATAAGAGCGCGGATGGCCGACGTGCAGGCCCTGTCCGGACGGATAGGGAAACTCCACCAGTGCATAAAACTTCGGCTTTGAGCGGTCGTCAGACGCTGCAAAGGTGTTGTTCTTCACCCAGTATTCCTGCCACTTTTTTTCGATTGCCGACGGATCGTACCGCATCAATCGTTCCCCCTGACTTCAATAAAATCCGCTGTTTCCAGCTGTTTTCCGTCCTTCCACAGCCGTTCGAGATCGTAAAAGGCGCGTGCTTCGCGCTGGAACAGATGCACCACGACGCTGCCGTAGTCCATCAGCACCCAGTTTGAGGTGGCGTACCCCTCTATCCGCAGCGGACGGATTTCCTGCCGGCCGAGTTCCTCCTCCACATAATCGCTCAGCGAGCGCACATGGGTGGAGCTGGTGGCCGAGGCAATAATAAAATAATCGGCAAGGCTGGTCAGATCACCGACTTCAATGACCTGGATATCCTCCGCCTTATGCTTATCCAACGAGGTGACGATCTGCGCCGCCCGTTCTCTTACTTCCACGAATCGCTTCAACTCTCTTCCTGTTTGACTGTCAGGCCGCTGCCGACGTGGGCGCGGCCGTACCCGACTGCTGTGCGAGCACCTCGGACAAGGCCTGTTTATGGGTATCCCCTGCTGCATCCGCTGCAAGCTGCGGGAAGGTCAGGTCGGTTTCGCTCACCGCGGTGCCATAGGGGTTGAACGCTTCATTGAGCAGGGCAAGCACCTCGGCGGTGTGCGCCGAATAGTAGGCCGTCCCCTCCGATGAAGCCGCCTCGCCCGGCAGCAGATACGCTGTAAACGCGGTCATCGGCACACCCGCCATCTCCCGCAGGATTTTTACCATACCGTCGGTATTCATCCCCATATTTACCCGGATCGGGGTGGATCCGTTCATCAGCGGCCCGATGATCTCCTTGGTCAGTTCCTGCTCCGAGGAGGTCAGCAGGCGCTGCATCAGCCCGGCAAAGACCTTGCGCTGTTTGAGGATGCGCGCGATAACGCCGTCCACGCCGGAATCCCGTTCGGTGATATAATCCAGCGCTGCCGCGCCGCTGAGCGTCTGCACGCCGGCGGCGTATTCGATGTCGCCGAGGGTCTGTCCTTCCTCCAGTTCCACATCCACGCCGCCGACCAGATCGACCAGCTTGACAAAGGCCTTCTGCGGCACGATAAAGAAGCCGTCAACCGGCAGGCTGTACTGATCATTGAACACGTTGATCAGGTTTTCACTTGCCGAACCGGTTTTCTGGGTGATCTCGCCGTTGCAGGTGGACAGATTATGCCGCCCGTCGGTGATTTCCGGCTCAAACACCTGCCGGCCGCAGATATCGCACCAATCCAGCGGCTTCGGGTTGGCCCACACATCCGCCAGCCGCTTCACCGCCCAGGTGCCGTCGCTGCCGAGATAGGTGTCCTGCGGGAATTCCAGGATATTCACCGTCTTGGCTTTCCGGTCCCAGCAGAGGATGGCCAGCGATTCGGTCGGGCTGGCCGTATCCTCTTCCCCCATGAGGCCGACGATATAATACGACACCTTATCCGGCGCCGGCGAAGTATCGTAGCTGCTGGTCACCGCCTGCGGCCGGTCCCTGCCGGGCGAAGCGACGTTGTCATAAACCATCTTGCCGACAACGACCAAAAACACCGCGCACAAAACAATCAGCACAATCAGCAGGATCATCACAACAGTGCGGCCGCGGCTGTTCTTCTTTTTCCGCGCGGGCTTGCCGGAAGGGGTTCCCTGCGCCGGCCTGCCCGAACCGCTGCGCGGAGCGCCCGTGCGTGCGGACGAGGATTTCCGTCCATTCGGCTTGCCATTGGACGGACGTTTATTTTCTGCCAAAGCCATCGGCCTCCTTTTTACTCACCGTTTCGACAGTACCAGATCGTTATAGGCGGCAAAGGTGTCCGGATGGACCGCCTGCCGCTTCTCCGAAAGGCTGCGGATTGTGTATACCAGCGCATAAAGCACGGCGTCGTCCAGATCGCTGTCCGCCAGCCGGCGCATCTGCGCAATGTCGGCATAGCTGCGCCCCGCGGCGGTGAGATCCGCCAGGTACACAATCTTTTCGAGCGGCGACATGCCCGCGCGGCCGGTCGTGTGATACCGCACCGCCTGCAGGATTTCCGGATCGCGGATGCCCAGAATATGCTCGAGGAACGCCGCGCCCAGCACCGCATGCCACAGTTTCGGCGCGTGCTGTTCAACGCTGTCCAACAGTATACCAAATTCCTGCAGCATTTGCAACTGCACATCCGGCGGGGTATCCTTCATCACATCGTGCAGCAGGCCGGCGGTGCGCGCCCTGACGGCATCCGCCCCATAACGGCCGGCCAGCCGCTCCGCCTCATCCGCCACCGCCAGAGAATGGGCAAACCGCTCCGGCGTCAGGCGTTTTTTCAAAATATCCACAAACTGTTCTTCCTGCGAAACCAAGACCGGATGCCCTCCCTGCTGATATAACTGATGCCGGCGTACATAATCCGCCACCGCCGGCGGCAGCCAGCGCGTCAGGTCCTCCCCGCGTACCGCGGCTTCCCGGATTTCGGTGGAGGAAACGCGGACAAGCGGAATATCCTCCACCGCACAGCGCGCGCCGAGCGCCCCGAGCTTTTCGGCGTAGGCGCACAGCTGTGCGTAACCGATGTCATCGCGCGGAGCGGCGCACAGCACCGCACGCTGCGCAATCGCATCAAACCGCCACCAGGTGGACAGGGTGCAGAACATATCGGCTCCTGTGATCAGATACCACTGCGCGTCCGGATACTGCGCGTGGAGCGCCTCCAGAGTGTCCGCCGTAAAGCTCGCGCCGCCGCGGCGCGCCTCCAGGTCGGACACCTCCAGCACGGGGTGCTCCTGTGCCGCCAGGCGGCACATCGCCAGACGGTCCTCCACCGACGCCATCTGCTGCTTCATTTTGTGCGGCGGCACAAAGGTCGGCATCAGCAGCACGCGGTCGAGCCGCAGCCGCCGGGCAAACTCCAGCGCCATCTGCACATGTCCGTTGTGGATCGGGTCAAAGGTGCCGCCGAACAGCGCCATGCGCCGGGCCGCTTTTTCCATACCGGTCATCCTTTCCCTGCCGCCTGTTTTACCGCGGCAGCTCGATGACCGGCTGCTCCTCGCGGCGCCGGTACAGCACAAAGCAGCGGCCGATCACCTGCACCACCTGCGCCCCAACCGCTGCGGCGATCTCGGCCGCGGTTTCCTTCGGAGACGCCGGCGCCGTTTCCAGCACCCGCCCCTTGAACAGCTCCCGCGCCGTAAGCGCATCCTCGGCCTGCTTGACCAGTGTATCCGAGATGCCGCCTTTACCCACGTGCAGGATCGGCTCCTGTGTCACGGCAAGAGAACGCAGATAGGCGCGCTGTTTACTCGTTAATGTCATAATCGGGTTTCCATCCTTTTCTTGTTTCAGTATGTGTCAATCCTGTCCGGCTATTCCCAGATATTCCCGCAGCCGCGCGGCAAACAGCCGCATCGCACGGCCGCGGTGGCTGACCGCGTCCTTTTCGGCCGCGGACAGCTCCGCATAGGAGCGTCCGCCTTCGACCACAAACAGCGGGTCGTAGCCAAATCCGTTTTCCCCCTTCGGCGCAAACCCGATGCGGCCGGGGCATTCCCCGACGGCGGTCACCTGCTCCCCGTTCGGGAACACGCAGCAGATGGCCGAGACAAATTTGGCCGTGCGCTGTTCTTCCGGTACATCCTTCAGTTCCTCGAGCAGCTTGACGTTGCGGTCGGCGTCGGTGGCGTTCTCCCCGGCATAGCGCGCGGAGTAGATGCCCGGCCGGCCGCCGAGCGCATCCACCATCAGGCCGGAATCGTCCGCAATCGCCGGCATACCGGTTTCCCGGCAGGCGGACTCCGCCTTGATAAACGCGTTCGCCGCAAAGGTATCGCCGGTCTCCTCCGCCTCGCTCAGCTCGCGGGTAACCGCTTCGATGCCGAGCGGCTCCAGTATGCGGGACAGCTCAGCGAGTTTTTTGGCATTATGGGTCGCGATAACATAGGTATTCATCCGGTTGTCATTCCTCTCCTGCGGCAGTTTTCTGCCCCTGCTCCCCAATTTCCTGAACAGCTTCACATAGCTCCGGGGTGCTGGCAAAAAAAGCTCGTTTCACTGGAACATACACGCCTTTTCCTTCCAAAAAACCTTGTATCTGTTTTTGATTTCCTTCTTCATCCGTCCAGAAAATCTGCCAGTCCGGCGTTCCGGGCGACTGATAAGGAGACGAAGGCAACGCTCTGTCGTATATTGCCTCTTGCAGTAAATCGCTCAGCGGCACATCACCGCCGGGCGTGCCGTCGGTGAAGGTGACCGCAGCCGTTTCCGGCACGGTATCGACGATACGCTGCCATTCCTGTCGGGCGAGATGGTTTTTCAGCGGATAGACGGCCTCATCCCAGCACACCCAGAGCAGGAATCCCGCCGACACCGCCAGCACTGCCGCCGCCGTGAGGATACCGCGCCTTATACGTCCCTTCATAGCAAGGCCCTTCCTTTCCCGCCGTGCTGCACCTCTTATCCTGCGGTTTATTCGCTGAACAGTCCCCGGGCGAAATCCTCGGGGTCAAACGGCTGGAGATCGTCGATGCCCTCGCCGACGCCGACGAATTTCACCGGCAGGCCAAGATCCTCGCGGATCGCCAGCACCACACCGCCGCGCGCCGTACCGTCGAGCTTGGTCAGCACGATGCCGGTGATGCCGGCGGCGTTTTTGAATTCCCGCGCCTGGTTGACCGCATTCTGCCCGGTGGTCGCATCCAGCACCAGCAGCACTTCCTTATCGGCATCCGGCAGCTCGCGGTCGATCACCCGGCCGATTTTGGCCAGCTCCTCCATGAGGTTTTTCTTGTTGTGCAGGCGGCCGGCGGTATCGCAGATCATCACATCCGCTCCGCGCGCCTTCGCGGCAGCAGCCGTGTCGAACACCACCGCCGCCGGATCGGAACCCTGTTCGTGCTTAACCATATCCACGCCGGAACGGTCCGCCCATACCTGAAGCTGCTCGATGGCGGCGGCGCGGAAGGTATCCGCCGCGCCCAGCACCACTTTTTTGCCCTCGCGCTGCATTCTCGCCGCAAGCTTGCCGATGGTGGTCGTCTTGCCCACGCCGTTGACGCCGATCACCAGCACCACCGCGGGTTTGGTGTTCAGCTGAAGCTCCTGGCCGCCGCGCAGCATTTCGGCCACCGTTTCCATCAGCATATCGCGGATCGCGTTCGGGTCGGTTTCCCCGCGTTCCTTGACCTTGCGGCGCAGCTCGTCGCAGATACGGGAGGCGGTCGCCGCGCCGGTATCGGCCATGATGAGGATCTCCTCGAGCTCCTCAAACAGTTCCTCGTCGATCTTGGTAAAGGAACGCAGCATGGCGTTGACCGAATGCATGATGGAATCACGGGTCTTTTTGAGTCCCGCGCTGATCTTGCTGAAAAAGCCCATCTCGTGTTTTCCTTTCCGACGGCTCAGCCGTTCTTTCCCGTCAGCTTCTTAAAGCCCCTGTACAAAAGCCATGCGCCGGCGGTCGCCGTCACCGCAGCCGCCGCGGCACCGGCGCGCCGGCAGGCGCGGCGCAGGTCCTCCGATACGTAAATCACCGTATCCCGCTCGGTTTTGGCCACGCTGACGGTATATTCCCGCAGGCTGTGCCCGCCGCCGACCACAATCCCCTTATTCATCCGGCAAAACTCCTTTCCGCCTTATCCGATTTCTTTCAGGCCGAGGCGTTCCTCCACCTCGCTTGCCCGCAGCTCGAGCAGCTTGGAAACGCCCTTTTCCTGCATCGTCACCCCGTACAGCACATCCGCTTCCTCCATCGTGCCGCGGCGGTGGGTGATGACGATAAACTGGGTGTTGCCGCACATGCGGCGCAGGTAGGCCGCATACCGGTCGACGTTTACGTCGTCGAGCGCCGCCTCGATTTCGTCGAGCACGCAGAACGGCGACGGCGTAACCTTGAGGATGGCGAACAGCAGCGCTATCGCGCTGAGCGCCTTTTCCCCGCCGGAAAGCGCATCCAGGTTGAGGATCACCTTGCCGGGCGGCTGCACGTGCATTTCGATGCCCGAATTCAGGATGTCGTCCGGATCCGACAGCTTCAGCTCCGCCTTGCCGCCGCCGAACATCTCGGTAAAGACGATACCGTAATTATAGTTGATCTGCTTGAAGCGTTCAATAAAAATTTCCCGCATCTGGGTGGTGAGGTCGCCGATCAGCTTGAGCAGCTCTTCCTTGGACACCTCGACATCCCGCACCTGTTCCGACAGGAACGCAAACCGTTCGCTGACCTCTTTGTATTCCTCGATCGCTTCGACGTTTACGCTGCCGAGTGCGCGGATTTTGCCCTTGAGCTCGCCCAGCCGGCGGTTGGCCTGCGCGATGTCCTCAATCGGCGCCGCCTGGGTTTCCGCCTCGCTGCGGGTCAGCTCATATTCCTCATACAGCCGGCGGATGAGATCGTCCGCCTCCTTCTGCGCGGCAGCGCATTTTTCCTCGATGCGCGCCGCTTCGCGCCCGGCGCGCTCCCGTTCGTCCGCCTTATCGCGGGACTGCTGCCGCAGCGCGGTCTGCCGGGCTTCGCCCTGCGTGCGCTGGGCCATCAGCTCCTCGACGCGCCGGCCGGTGTCCTTCGCCTGTTCCCGGAGGCCTTCCGCCTGCGCTTTCATTTCCTCCATACGGCGACGGATTTCGGCGTTGCCCGCTTCCAGCGCGGCCGCCTGTTCCTCCAACTGCACACGGCGGCTGGCCGCATCGCTCTGCCGCTCACGCAGCGCGGCAATTGACGCCTCGTGCGCTTCGATCTCCTTGAGGCCGGCAACCGCCGCCAGCTTTTTGTCCGCAATCTGCGCGGAGAGTTCCTCCCGCTTTTGGGTGAGCTCCTGCCGGCCGCCGGTCATCTTCTCCAGCTCGGCCTCCACCGTTTTCTGTTTCGCGCTGATCTCGGCGGTTTCCTTATCCGCCGCTTCCATCGTGCGCCGGCATTCCGCCGCACGTTCGCTGAGCGTTTCCCTCTCCCGCGCATCCGCTTCGGCGGCTTTCCGGTTGTTTTCCGCCGCTTCCTCCAGCCGGCGCAGCTCCGCTTCAAACCGGATGCGGTCCTCCTGCGCACTGGCCAGCTCCCCGCGTGTGGCGGACAGCTCCGCCTCCGCGGCGGCCGCTTCCTGCTGCACCTGATGGAAAGCCTCCTTAGCCGCCTGCGCTTTCTTAGCCAGCGCCGCCGCCTCTTCCCGGATGCGTTCGATTTCCGCCCGCCGGGACAGCAGGCCGGCGCCCTTGACGCTTGAGCCGCCAGTCATCGAGCCGCCGGCGTTGACCACCTGGCCGTCGAGCGTCACCACACGGAACCGGTATCCATATTTACGCGCAATGGCCACGGCATAGTCCAGATCCTCTGCAACCGCCGTACGGCCGAGCAGGCTGCGCACCACGCCTTCATACGCCGCGTCGTACTGCACCAGCTCGCTGGCCAGGCCGACAAAACCGGCCTCATCCTCCAGCCCGCGCTCATTGAGCACATTGCCGCGCACCGCACTCAGCGGCAGGAAGGTGGCGCGGCCGCCGTTGCTTTCCTTCAGGAAGGCGATGCCGCGCTTGGCATCCTCTTCCCTTTCACAGACAATGTTCTGCGCCGCCGCGCCGAGCGCGGTTTCCACCGCGAGCGCCCGGTCGGGCGCGGCGTTGATCAGCCGCGACACCGGCCCCCGGATGCCGCGCAGCGCCCCGCGCTCCGCCTGCTTCATCACCGCTTTGACGCTGTGGGCAAAGCCCTCCATGCTGCGCTCGAGTTCCTCGAGCAGCCGGGCGCGGCGGACCTTTTCCTCCGCGTCCAGTCCCAGCTGATCCGCCGTCTGCCTGGCCGTTTCCAGCTTGGCGCGGCGGGACTGAAAGCGCATTTCGTAGCCGCGCGCCGCATTCTGCAGCTCCTCGACCTTGCCGCAGCAGAGCTTATGCGCGCTGCGGCACTCCTCAAGCTCCAGCTGCGTTTTTTCGTTCTGCGCACTCCGCAGGGCGGACGATTCGGTGAGCTGTGACAGCCGCATCGTGATTTCGGCAAGCGAGGATTCGCCGGTAACCGCCTTTACCCGGATATCCGACAGCTGCAGGGCGAGCGCCGACGCCGTACGGGAAAGCTCCTCCATGCGGCCGGAAAATTCCTCGGTGCTGCGCGCCAGGCTTTCGAGCGCATCCGACAGCCGCAGCTGCTCCGCTTCCGCCGCCGCAATTTCCTCACGCTTTTGCGCAATATCCTCCTGATGGCGGACAATGTCGGCCTCCAGCGTCTGTTTGCCGCTTTCGGCCTGCTCCATCTCTGCACGGATGCGCGCAATGTTTTCCCCGTTGTGGAACAGGTCGTTGCCCAACACCGCCGCTTCGCCGTCCCGGCGGGCCGCCTCCTCTTCCAGCGCCTGCGCACTGCGGCGCACCTCATCCATCTGCACCACAAGCTGCTGCGCCCGCTGGGCGATGGCCTCGATTTCCTCATCCACCGCCGCAATCGCGTCGCCGGCCGCATCGTACTGGGTGCGGGCAAGCTCCAGCTTGGAATTCAGCTCGCGCAGCACCTCGCGCGAATGCTCGATGGTATGCAGCCAGAGGCCGATCTCCAGCCCCTTCTTTTCCCCGGCGTAGGCCAGGAATTTTTTGGCCTTTTCCGCCTGCTGCTCCAGCGGGCCGACCCGCTCCTCCAGTTCCTGAAGAATGTCGCGCAGCCGCAGCAGGTTATCCTCGGTGGAGCGCAGCCGGCGTTCCGCCTCGTTTTTGCGGTAGCGGTATTTGGCAATCCCCGCCGCTTCCTCAAAAATCTCCCGGCGCTCCTCCGATTTGGAGGACATGATATCGCCGATTTTGCCCTGCCCGACGATGGAATAGCCGTCCCGTCCGAGGCCGGTATCCATGAACAGCATCTGCACGTCCTTCAGGCGCACGGTCGCGTTATTGAGCAGATATTCGCTCTCGCCCGAACGGTAATACCGCCGGGTAACCTTCACGTCGTCGGCGTCAAAGTCCAGCCGCCGGCTGGTGTTGTCGATGACCAGCGACACCTCCGCAAAGCCGACCGCCCGGCGCTGCTCGGTGCCGTTGAAAATGACATCCTCCATCTTGGATCCGCGCAGGCTTTTGGTGGACTGCTCGCCGAGCACCCAGCGGATCGCATCACTGGTATTCGACTTGCCGCTGCCGTTCGGGCCGACGACCGCCGTAATCCCTTCGCCGAAGGTCAGCACCGTCTTGTCCGGGAACGATTTGAATCCCTGTATTTCCAGCGCCTTAAGTTTCATCTGTTCACATCCTTGGTCTGTTCTTCCGTTTCTATCTGCCACAGCGGCACGCCGTCCCTGCCGCGCACGCGCACCCGGCAGCCCTGCTGTTCCCACCAAAGGAGATTTTCCCGCTTATGCCCGACCGCCTTGGAAACCGCCGCGGGGTGCACCAGAAAAGTTACCGGTTCTCCCTTGGGCAGCCTTTCCAGCAGCGGCTGCGCCGCCATACGGTAAAGGCGCCCCTCGCAAAGCTCGCGGAAAGCCGGGTGCCAGGGTCCGGCCACGCATCCCCGCTGCATCTCCATTCCGGCGTGCAGCCCCAGCCGGATCACCGGGATACGCCGCTCCGCCTCGAAAAAGGACAGCAGCCGCGCACACAGCGCCGCCGCAGCCTCCAGCGTCGGCGGCGTATACCGTCCTTCGCGGTACCAGCATTCGAGCGCGGTGTCCCGCATCACGACGGTCGGATAAATCCGCACGGTATCCGGCTGCAGGTCCGCCAGCGCCCGCGCGGTACGGTACGCCCCCTCATCGGTATCGCCCGGCAGCCCGGTCATCATCTGAAGCCCCAGCGAAAGCCCCGCCTGCCGGATAAGGCCGGCGGCACGCCGCGTGTCCGCCGGAGTATGCCCCCGCCGGTTGAGCCGCAGCACCGCGTCATCCATGCTCTGCGCGCCCAGCTCCACCGCCGTGACGCCGTATGTCTTCAGCAGACGGAGCACCGGTTCATCCACCGCGTCCGGACGGGTGGAGATGCGGATGCCGCTGAAGATGCCGTCCGCCACAAAGGGCGCGGCCGCCTCCAGCAGGCGGCACATATACGCCCGGTCGATCGCGGTAAAGCTGCCGCCGAAAAAGGCAATCTCCGCCTGCGCGCTTCCGGTATGCATGGTCTGGGCAGCCGTCCGGCACGCCTGCGTCACCGCGGAAGGCAGGAGCTGCCCGCTCTGCCCGGAAATCGCCCGCTGATCGCAGAAGCTGCACCGGTGCGGACAGCCGGCATGCGGTACAAACAGGGCTACATTCGTATGCCTTGCCATCAGGAATCATAGCCCATCAGCCGCAGCGCCTCCCGCGCCGCCTGCTGTTCGGCCTCCTTTTTGCTGCGGCCCCGGCCGCGGCCGATCACGTTGGAGTTCAGGTGCACCTCCACGGTAAACTGCTTGCTGTGATCGGGTCCCGACTCACCCACCAGGACATATTCCAGCTTTTCTTCCGGATTCTGCTGGACGATCTCCTGAAGAGTGGTCTTATAATCCCGGAACGGCAGCTTGTTCTTCTCCTCCACTTCCTTTTCCAGAAAGCGCATCACAAAGGTGCGCGCCGGCTCCATGCCGCCGTCGAGGTAGATCGCGGCCACCACCGCTTCAAAGGCGTCGGCCAGGATGGACGGACGCGCGTCGCCGCCGTTTTGCTTTTCCCCCTTGCCGAGCAGCAGGAAACGGCCGAGCTCCAGCGTCCGCGAATAGCCGCACAGCGCCTTTTCGCATACGATCGACGCCCGCAGCTTGGTCAGCGCGCCCTCCGGCTGCTTCTCCCGCTCGAACAGATAGACCGCTGCAATCATGCCCAGCACCGAATCGCCCAGAAACTCCAGCCGTTCGTTGCTTTCCAGCCCATGCCGCCCCTCATTGGCATAGGACGAATGCGTCAGCGCCTTTTCCAGCAGTACAGGGTTGCTAAAACGATAGCCGATCCGCTCCATCAGCTCGGTCAAATCCGGTCTCACCGGCAATTCCTCCTTATTCCGGGCGGCCATTGTGCAGCCCCGGGTTATGGCGCCTTCGGCAGCGCCGCTATCCTTACAGCCGGTCTTCGATATACCCGACGATATCCTCCACGGTGGCAAACGCCGCCAGCGCCTCGTCCGGAATGGCCACTCCGTACGCATCAGCCAGCGCCACGCTCATATCGTCCAGCTCGTCCGGCGTCAGGTTCAGCTCGTCCAGCGAGGCCGCAAGCACAACGTCTTCCTCTTCACAGCCGTAGCGATCGGCACACAGCCGCCTGACCATCTGCAGTACCACAGCCGTCCACTTCCTTTCCTTACCGCCCGGTTTCCGGCCGTACTCAGTCGCCGGCGTCCGCCGGCGCCGTTTCGTTCTTTTTCACCGACGCGGCGATCTCCTCGATCACGCCCGCCCTGGAAAACTCCGCCGCCACCCGGATCGCATTCTTAAAGGCTTTGGCATTCGAGTTGCCGTGCGCCTTAATTACCGGCTTGGTTACGCCGAGCAGCGGCGCCCCGCCGTATTCGGAGGTATCCATCTTTTTCTTGAACATCCGCAGCCCCGGCTTGATCATCAGCGCGGCAATCTTGGTTTTGAGGCTGGACATGAAAATATCCTTGAGGTTGCCCATGATCACCTCCGCAACGCCCTCCATCATTTTGAGGATCACGTTGCCGGTGAAACCGTCCGCCACCACGACATCGGCGGCGTTATGCGGGATATCCCTTGCCTCAATGTTGCCGACAAAATGCAGCCCGCTGTCCTTGAGCAGCGCGAACGCCTCATGCTGCAGCTCGCCGCCCTTCGAATCCTCGGTGCCCACGTTGACCAGTCCCACCGTCGCTTCCCTGCCGTTGCCCATCACCCGGGACATGTAGATGCTGCCCATCTGCCCGAACTGCAGCAGCATTTCGGGACGGCAGTCCACGTTGGCGCCGGAATCAATCAGCATGAACGGGCCTTTGTCGCCGGGCATCAGCGGCGCGAGCGCAGCGCGCGGCACCCCTTTGATCCGCTTGACGATAAAGGTCGAACCCATAATCAGCGCGCCGGTGCTTCCGGCCGAAACAAAGGCGTCCCCTTCGCCGGCCGACAGCCGGCGCAGACCCTCCGCCATCGAACAGCCCTTGTGCTCCTTGAGTATGCTGCGCGGCTCGTCCTCCATCGTAATCACATCCGGCGTGTCCACGATGGTCATGCCGTCGAGTGAAATGCCGTTTTCCCCGGCCACACGGCGGATCTCCGCCTCCGGCCCGGTCACGAGCAGCTCCACGCCGTATTCCTGCACCGCCATTGCCGACCCTTTCAGGATCTCCAGCGGCGCGTTGTCCCCTCCGAAGGCATCCACAATAATACGCATGACAGACTCCTTTCCTCCGGCATCGCCGGCAGGGTGATTTATCTTTCGTCACAATTAACTTTCGTTAATATACAAGTGGGCTTTTTCCAGGCTGTGCAGCGCCCTTTCCGCCAGCGCGCCGTATCTTTCCCGTTTGTCCCGGATTGTGCGCTCCAGCGGCGGCAGAATGCCGAAATTCGCACCCATCGGCTGAAAATCGGTTACCGAAGGATCGCTGATGTAGCCGGCAAGCGCCCCCATCATGGTATCCCGCGGCAGGATAACCGGCGGCTGTCCGGTTACCGTGCGCGCCGCGTTCAGTCCGGCCAGCAGACCGGAGGCCGCCGATTCCATATATCCCTCCACGCCGGTCATCTGTCCGGCGAAGAACAGGCGGGGCTCGTCCTTGAGCTGGTATCCGCCGGTCAGCAGCCGGGGGGAATCCAGAAAGGTGTTGCGGTGCATCACGCCGTAGCGCACAAACTCCGCGTCGTGCAGCGCCGGGATCATGCCGAACACCCGTTTCTGCTCCCCGAATTTCAGGTTGGTCTGAAAGCCGACCAGGTTGAGCAGGCTGCCTTCGGCATTCTCCATCCGCAGCTGCAGGACCGCCCACGGCCGGTGACCGGTGCGGGGATCCCGCAGGCCGACCGGCTTCATCGGCCCGAAACGGATGGCATCCGCGCCGCGCCGGGCGAGCACCTCAATGGGCATGCACCCCTCGTATACCGCCGGGCCGCCGCGGTCAAAGCCGTGCAGCGGCGCGGTTTCCGCCTGCGCCAGCGCCGCGTGAAAGCGCTCGTATTCCTCCTTATTCAGCGGGCAGTTGATGTAATCGCCCTGTCCGCTTTCCTCCCGGTCATAGCGGGACGCCCGGAAAGAATACGCCGGATCGACACTTTCCGCCGTGACAATCGGCGCGGCGGCGTCAAAAAAGCTCAGCGCCCCGCCAAACCGTTCGGACAGCCGTGCAGCAAGCCCCTGCGCGGTCAGCGGCCCGGTAGCCACTACCGCAACGCCGTCCGCCGGCAGTTCTGCCGCCTCACGCTCCTCCACCGCAATAAGCGGATGCGAGCGGATCGCTGCGGTAACGTTCTGCGCAAACCGGTCGCGGTCCACCGCCAGCGCACCGCCTGCCGGCACCGCGCAGGAAAGGGCCGCCGGCACGCATACCGAACCGAGCCGGCGCATTTCTTCTTTGAGCAGGCCCGCCGCGCTGTCGAGCCGTTTGGCCTTGAGCGAGTTCGAGCATACCAGCTCGGCAAACAGCGCTGAGTGGTGTGCCGGGGTCATCCGCTGCGGCTTCATCTCGATCAGGGTAACCTTTACCCCGCGCTGTGCGGCCGCCCATGCCGCCTCGCATCCGGCCAGACCCGCGCCGATTACGGTGATATGCGGCTGATTCTCCATCGTCATGCCCATTCCTTTATTTTTCAAAGCCGCAGCCTTCGGTCTGGCAGTACATCCCTGCGTTCCGCCCTTTCTTTTTGAACAGGGTTTTGCCGCATTTCGGACAGACCTCTGCGGTCGGCTCACTCCAGGTGACAAAATCGCATTTCGGGTAGTTGGCACAGCCGAAGAACTTGCGGTTGTTTTTGGATTTTTTCGCCAGCAAATGGCCGCCGCATTTCGGGCAGGTCCCCGGCATTTCCTCCACAATCGGTTTGGTGTTCTTGCATTCCGGGTAACCCGGACAGGCCAGGAACTTGCCGTAGCGGCCGGATTTGATCACCATTTTGCGCCCGCAGTTTTCGCAGACGACGTCGCTTTCCACCTCCGGCACCTTGATGCGTTCGCCGGAAAGCTCCTCCTCCGCCTTCGCGAGGGTTTTGGAAAAGCCGTCGTAGAATTTATCGAGCGTCCTGACCCAGTCGACGCGGCCGGTTTCCACCTCGTCGAGCTGCTTTTCCATGTTGGCGGTGAACTCGACGTCCACCACCTCCGGAAACTGATCCTTCATCAGCTGGGTGGTCACCTCGCCGAGCGCGGTCGGCTTGAGCGCCTTGCCCTCCCGCTCGATGTATTCCCGCGCGAAGATGGTGCCGATGGTCGGCGCATAGGTGGACGGCCGGCCGATGCCGTTTTCCTCCAGCGTTTTGATCAGGGTGGCTTCCGTAAAGCGGGGAGGCGGCTGGGTGAAATGCTGGTTGCCCTTGAGTTCGCGCTTGATCAGCACATCCCCCACGGCGAGCAGCGGCAGCGGGCCGCCTGTTTCGCTGTCCTTCTCCTCATCCTTGCCCTCGACGTAGAGCACCGTGTGGCCGTCGAATTTGACCGAATAGCCGGAGGCCTTGAAGAGATAGCCGCCCGCCAGGATATCCACCTGGCTGGTGTTCTGCACACAGTTGGCCATCAGGCTGGCCATAAACCGGTCCCAGATCAGTTTATACAGCTTATACTGATCGGCGGTCAGCGACGGCTTGACCTGTTCGGGCGTCAGCGACGGCATGGACGGCCGGATGGCCTCGTGCGCATCCTGGGCGTTGCTGCGGGACTTGAACACCCGCGGCTTATCCGGCAGATACGCCTTGCCGTACTTCTGTTCGATATAGGCGCAGCCCTCCCGGCGGGCGTCGTCCGAAATGCGCAGCGAGTCGGTACGCATATAGGTGATCAAACCGACGGCGCCGTAATCCGGCACCTCCACGCCTTCGTACAGCTCCTGCGCCGTTTTCATGGTACGGCGCGCGGCAAAGCCGAGCTTCCGGCTGGCCTCCTGCTGCATGGAGGAGGTGATGAAGGGCGGCGCGGGGGCAATCTGCCGCGTGCCCTGCTTGACATTATCCACCACAAAAGCGGCGGATTCCAGCTTCTGCAGGATGGCGTCGGCCTCTTCCTTATTCGCAATTTTCTGCTTGCCGGCTTTGGTGCCGTAAAAACGCGCCGGAAAGGCTTTTCCCTTGGCTTCTTTGGCCAGCAGCGCATCGATCGACCAGTATTCCTCGCTGACAAACGCGCGGATCTCGTTTTCCCGGTCAACAATGATGCTCACCGCCGCCGACTGCACACGGCCGGCGGACAGCCCCTTGCGCACCTTTTTCCACAGAAACGGGCTGATCTTGTAGCCCACGATCCGGTCGAGGATCCGGCGCGCCTGCTGCGCGTTGATCAGATCCATATCCAGCGCGCGCGGCTGGCTCATGCCCTGCTGCACGCCGGATTTGGTGATTTCATTGAAGGTCACCCGGTTATTGCCGTTCATATCCACTTTGAGCAGCTGCGCCAGATGCCAGGATATCGCTTCTCCCTCGCGGTCCGGGTCGGTGGCGAGAATAACGCCGTCACTCTCGGCCGCTTTGGCTTTAAGCTGGCGGATCAGCGCGGTTTTGCCCGGGATATCCACATAGCGCGGTTTGAACGCGTGTTCGATATCCACACCGAGCAGCGTTTTCGGCAGATCCCGGATATGTCCCATCGAAGCCATGACCTCATAACCCGGTCCCAGGTATTTCTGTATCGTATGCGCCTTTGTGGGCGATTCCACAATTACCAGTTTCGACAACCCATCATCCCCTGTCTTTTACTCTTCCCTTCCATGCTGTTATGCAAGGGAAAACGGCATACACGATGCCCTTTTCCCTCACCCAACAGCGTGCGGCGCCCGCACCCTGTCATTTTGCTCACACCGAAAGGCGTTTAATCCTTTGGTCTGGCGTACATCTGCCCGGCAGCCGGACGCACACAGCCGGCCAGCTCCAGCTCGGTGAGCGCCGCCATCACCCGCGGCACCGGCAGACCGCATTTCGCCGCCAGCTCATCCACCGGCAGCGGGCTTTCGCCCAGACCGGCGAAAACCGTTTTGGCATCCGGCGATAAATAGTCCGGACACGTTCTCTCTGCCGGCGCGGCCGTCTTTGGCTTTTCCCAGCGGGCTGCCCGCGCGGCCGGTGCACGCTGCTTTTCCTTTACGGCCGGCCCGGCGGCCTTATACGTCTCTTCCACATACCGCGCCGCTTCGCTGTTCAGGTGATTTCCCCAGCGCGGGGAAAATTCCTCCAGCAGATCGCGTCCGCTGCACAGCGGGGCCGCCCCTTTGCGGAGCAGAGCGTTGGAGCCTTTGCAGCAGGCGCGGTCGATATCCCCCGGAACGCTGTACACATCCCGCCCCTGCTCCCGGGCAAAGCCCGCGGTCATCAGGGCGCCGCTCCGTTTCGGCGCCTCCACCACGCAGGTGGCGAGAGACAGGCCGCTGAGAATCCGGTTGCGTTCACGGAAGTGGCTTTTATACGCTTTTGCCGTCGGCGCGTATTCGGTCAGCAGTGCACCGCCGTTCATGACGATGCTCCGCCGCAGCGCGGCATTCTCCCGCGGATAGGAAACGTCCAGGCTGCAGGGCATCAGCAGCACCGTCACCCCGCCCGCGCGCAGTGCGCCGCGATGGGCCGCAGCGTCGATCCCCACCGCGCCGCCGCTGATCACCGTTATCCCGGCGGCAGCAGCCACTGCCGCAAGCTTTTCCGCGGCATATACCCCGGCGGATGAACAGTACCGTGTACCCACGATGGTCAGCGTCGGAACATCCTGCAGCCGCGGCGGTTCCCCGCGGCCGTACAGCACCAGAGGCGGCGCATCGATCGCCCTGAGCTGTTCCGGATAATACGAATCGGCCGGCGTCAGAATCCAGTCCCGGCAGTCCAGCGTATACGACAGCACGGCGCGGGCACGCCTGAGCGATTTATCGCACAAAGCCTTTAAGTCGGCTTTTCTTTTGACGCCGGCCGCCATGAGCGCCGCGCGGTCGGCGTTGTACACGGCCTCCGGTCCGCCGAACGTCTCCAGCAGCTTTTTGCCCAGCGGATTGCCGCGGCCGACCGCTTCCTGCATCCATATCCAGTACAAACGGGTATCGGTTGCCATCGGCATCCCCCTTTTTACAGCGATCCGCGCACCATTTCCCACATCACCAGCGCCGCCGCAGTGGACGCGTTAAGCGATTCTGCGCGGCCCGGCATCCGGATGGTCAGCCGCCCGGTACATGCCTGCACCGTCTGCGGCGTAAGGCCGTTTCCCTCGTTGCCGATCACGCACAGGCAGCCGGCGCCGAGCGCCGTTCCCGGCAGCGGTTCGGCCGCCCCGTCCACCACGCAGGCCCAGCAGGCCATCCCGCCGGCCCCCAGCCGGGAAATCGTCTCCCGGAAATCCGCCGGCAGGAAAAACGGCAGACGGAACACCCCGCCCATGCTGCCCCGCAGCACCTTGGGACTGAGCAGGTCGCAGCAGCCGGAAGACAGCAGCATCCCGTCCAGCCCCAGCGCCTCCGCCGTACGGATGACCGTACCGAGGTTGACCGGGTCCTGCACATCCTCCAGCGCAATATAGCGCCCATTCTTATTTATTTTAGCGAATACGCCGTCGTTGTCAAGGGGACGCATGCCGGCGGGAATGCCGGCAATGCCAAAAATCCCCTGCGGCGTAGCGGTATCGCCGATGTAGCCGGCAAGCGGTTCGGTGATCTCCGCCGCCTGCTCGCAGGCGGCGAGCAGCGTTTCCACCGCCTGCGGATACTGGCGTGCCGCCCGCGCCGTATACAGAACCGTTTCCAGGCGGACCCCTGAGCGCACCGCATCGGTGCACAGCCGTGCCCCCTCGAGCGCCATGCGCCCGCTCATGCGCCGGTACCGCGCATCCGCCAGAAGGCGGCGTATCTCCTTGACCAGACGGTTGTCGCGGCTGGTGATTTCCATGCTGAGTCCTCCAAAATATCCGCATATGTTCTTGAACAAGTCGATAATAAGGTCTAAATTACTCTTTCGAGTACAATTTCAGTTCCAAACCATCCTTTAGAGAATTATTGTAATTGACTTGCCACTTCCACAGGGAAACATTCGTGATTTTGATATATACAATATCCGCCACATTGCCAACACCATATATTTCCAATGGTTCTAACGTTCCCGAATGCTTCGCTAAGTACGTGTCGGCGCTGCCTGACAAACGGTTTCCAGCCATAGAATAATGTAAGCGTTCTCCAAACATGTCATATTCTTGGACAGTGCCGTCGGCCATCATAATAATATATTTTGTATTCTCGTTCAAAAGGATACCGTATTCTTCCCCTGTATTTGATAAAGTACAGGAAAATACCGCTGTATTTTTTAAATCTTTTGACATCGATAGCTGAACATCTGACACCTGAATCAAACCATCGACGAGCTGTAAATACGGGTCACCATAGGCATCCACATGCTGAAAATTTTTCTGCATGGCCTGTAATTCCGTCTGGGCTGTTGCGACCCGTGTATCGCAGGCGTATTTATAAACACCGCAAAACAGCGTGCCAAGTCCTATACAGCATAACACCGCAGCAATACATGCTCCCACCCATTGTCGTTTTCGCTTCCGTAAATTCTGAATAGCTTGTTCAAGCCTATTGTTCGCGCTGCAAACAGCCTGCTCCGACTCTTTTTGCGCTCTAAACAGGCAATTGTCCATGTGATTTTTGATCTGGGATATATATTCGTAAAAAGGTATTATCGTACTTTCGTCCAAAGGCACCTTGAAATCCTTTAGCGGCGAATAGGGTTTTAAGGTTTGAAAAAAGCAATCGATATCCCCCATGCTGTATCTTACCATCTGTCGGTTAATAAAAAAATACAGATCGTCTATTAACCTGTCCAGCGTAGTGACAACAAGGTAGTTACTCCCTTCTCCCCCTTCTATTCTCAATTTACAATCGTCATTTGCAAAAACAACAACCGAATAAACGGGCACCTCAGGCATTAAGTGGCAAATCGCCCGAGCATGGTACCCATTTTGCCGGACAGGATTCTTAAAAACATGATTTTCAGCTGTGCGAAAATATTGCGTCCAATATTCCTCCGCTGTGTTGCCGTAAATCGTGCCTTTGTAGTATTTGATTTCAAATATATATATCCCGGTTTCATGGATCATGAGCAAATCCACTTCTGTGCTCTTTCCGGTAGTCGTCGGCACTTGAAGATTCATCAATATTTTACTGCTTCCCGGCACTCTAAAAAGCAATTCCCGAAAAACAAGATATTCTCCATAATAGCCTTTCCCGCGTTCATCCCAAATGCGGCGCCGCATTTCCAAATCCACGCCGGTAAGTTGTTGGTAGATTTCTTCCGCTTTATCCATAAACTCCCCCCTCTCTCCTACCTCCATACCGTACCAACCGATGTAATTAAGAAACGAGCGCCCGCTGGCATGGCCGGCGGGCGCAGGTTTAGCTTATTAGAGAGCCGCTTTGGCTTTCTCGGTCAGCGCGGTGAACGCCGCAGCATCCGACACCGCGAGCTCAGCGAGCATCTTGCGGTTGAGGGTGATGCCGGCCTTCTTCAGACCGTTCATGAAGGTGGAATAATTCATGCCGTTGATCTTCGCAGCCGCGGAGATACGGGTGATCCACAGACGGCGGAAATCGCGCTTTTTCTGCTTGCGGCCGATATACGCATACTGGCCGGACTTCATAACCGCCTGCTTCGCGGTGCGGAACAGCTTCGACTTGGCGCCGAAATAGCCCTTCGCCAGCTTCAGCGTCTTTTTCCTTCTCTTGCGCGTCATCATTGCGCCCTTTATACGTGCCATGTCTGGACAACCTCCATCCTAAATGTTTATCGATTATTTGTAGGGAATCAGGCGCTTGATCTGCACCATGTTGGTCGAATCCGCCACCGTGGTCTTGCGCAGGTTTCTCTTGCGCTTGGTGGTCTTCTTGTTCAGGATATGGGATTTGTACGCATGAGCGCGCAGCACCTTGCCGTTTTTGGTCATCTTGAAGCGCTTTTTGGCGCCGCTGTGCGTCTTGATCTTAGGCATTATGGTTTTCCTCCTTAATAAATTTCCACTGCGGGATATCCCGCAAAAACACCGGTTGGGTGTCTTTTTGCCACGTGTTTACTTCGCCGGCTTTGGTGCGAGGAACATCATCATGTGACGGCCGTCCATTTTCGCCGGTTTTTCGACATTGCCGGCTTCCGCGCAGGCTTCCGCGAAGCGCTTCATGACGTCCAGGCCGATCTCCGGATGGCCCATTTCACGGCCGCGGAAACGGATCGACGCTTTGACCTTGTTGCCGTCCTTGAGGAAGGAACAGGCCTGCCGCGCCTTGGTGTTGAAATCCGCCACGTCGATATTCAGCGACAGACGAACCTCCTTGAGCTCCACCACGCGCTGGTTTTTCCGCGCTTCCTTTTCGCGCTTCGCCTGCTCAAAACGGTATTTGCCGTAATCCATGATTTTGCAGACAGGCGGCGTTGCCATGGGCGAGATCTTCACCAGATCCAGTTCCTTTTCGTCCGCCATCCGCTGCGCATCCCGCGAGGACATCACGCCCAGCTGGCCGCCGTCGCTGTCGATAACGCGAACCTCATTGTCCCGGATCTGTCCATTGATCTGCAGTTCCTTACTTGCTATGGGTAAGCACCTCCACTCCTTAACTCATCCCGCCCCCACTGCCGCAGGGTGTAACGGGAAAACAAAAACGCGGACAGTCCATCTGCCCGCGCAAGCATCAAAACCCTTCCGCCGAAAGCGGAAGAAGCCCTAACCTGATTGACCTGTCGGGAACAAAATCCGCAGGTGAGAGCGGGCAAACGCTCTGCTTTGTTTTTCGTGCCTATTTATTATAGACGTCATCACGTTTTCTGTCAAGTGTTTTCTCCGCATAAAAAATATTTTCTTTTTCCCAATAAAACGGCCCGCTCAAAGTATAATAGAGCGGAACGGATATCCACTTCCACAAAACCACAGAAAAGGATGGACGCCATGACCACCCCTGACCTGTCCCTGCTGCTCACGCGCACGGCGGCGGGCGACCGCGAGGCGCTGCGCGCGATTTACGAAAGCATGCGGCAGCCGGTTTATATCTATGTGCTGGTGCAGTGCGGCGGGAACCGCACCCTTGCCGAGGATGTCCTTCAGGACACCTTTCTCGGCATCTGGGAAAGCGCGCCGCGCTATCAGCCCACCGGCAGCGCCAAAGCCTGGATCCTGGCCATCGCCCGCCATCAGGCGCTCAAGGCACAGCGCCGGGAAGCAGCCTTCGTCCATCCGGAGGAACCTTTTTGGGAGGGCGTCCCCTCCCCTGAGGAAACCACGCCGGAAACCGCAGCGGTCGGACATCAGGAGCTGCTGCGGCTGCTGTGCACCCTCCCGGAACGGGAACGTGCCGTCGTCGCGGGGTATGTGCTGGCCGGGTTCAAGCACCGGGAGATTGCCGCCGGCCTGCATATCCCGCTCGGCACCGAGCTTTGGCTTTACCGGCGTGCACTCGGCCGGCTGCGCGCGCTGGCCGAACACACAACCTATTAAAAGGAAGAGGGATCATTATGACTGACAAGGAACTGAAGGAGCGGCTGCGTTCCCTGAACACCATCGAACCCGAAAGCGGCTTTGCCTCCATTGAGAACCGGCTCGGCCGTCAGCTTTCCGCCGTCCCCGCCATGTCGAAAAAACGCCGGCTGGCGCTCGGCATTACCGGCATGGCCGCCGTCGGCGCCGCATCCGCCATACTGCTCACCCTGCTGCCGCTGCAAAGCGGCACCTCCGCCCCGTCGTCCGCCCCGGCAGCGGCGCCGGTGTCCGACGCCTCCGTGCCGATCAGCGCAACAGAGGAAGATACGGTGTATTTCAACGACGGTACACTCGGCACTGCCGCTACGCGGCTGAACATCGACTTCCGCGCGGCGGCGGCGGAAGACTGGGGCAAGCTGGTCCCGGCCGCCGTCCCGCATCTCGAGGGCTTCACGACCGAATGCCACAGCCTGGTAACCGCCACCACCGGCGAAGTCCTGGACGGCGGCCACCTGAGCGTGCGGAATGCTGCGGGCGGCTGGATTTCCGTGCTGATCATCCCCGGCGAACCGCTCAGCTGCACCCCGTCGGTATGGGAGGAAGGCGAAAAATCGCTCATCGGCGGCACCGAAATGCTGCTGACCAAACACGATGACCATTATTACGCCTGCTTTACCAAGGATGGCTACGGCTACTCGCTGGAGGGCGAAGGGTTTACCGAAGAGCAGCTGCTCGAACTGCTGCGGCAGCTCGCCTGAGGGCGGTTCCGCGCTTTGCTCCAGGCCCCCCCGCCAGCGATATCCCCTCCCGCATAAAAAGAGCCGCTGCGCCCGATGGGCGCAGCGGCCTTGCTTTTGCATCGGAACCCTTACAGGCCCTTTTCCGCCAGATACTCCTCCAGACAGAGCCCGCGGGACATGATTTCTTTGGCGTGCTCCACCCCGACATAGCGATAATGCCACGGCTCATAGATAACGCCGGTGATGTCTTCCTTCCCCTTCGGAAAACGCAGAATAAAACCGTAATCCGCGCAATGCTCCTGCAGCCACGTGTAAGCCTGCGTGTCCGCGAAGCCTTCGGTCAGCGTTGCATAGCCGCTGCCCAGCAGATCAAGCGCAAGGCCGGTATTGTGCTCGCTCGTGCCCGGCCGCTTGACCACCGTCGCCGCCTTGATTTCCGCTTCTTCCTGGCTGTATCCGGCCGCCTTCCACTCGTTTACTTCCTGGTTATACAGCTTTTTCTGCAGCGAATAGGGCCGATAAGCGGACACCGGCCACAGCCCCAGGCTGCTGCCGGCACGCATCATCGCATCCAGCTGCTCGACCATGCGGCTGTCGAACTGGTGATTGCCCCGGTAGTCGACCAGCGTGACGGTCGATTCATACTCTTCCGGCATAGCGTTCCAGTCGTTGACGAGAATCAGGCTCCATTCCCCGCCGCGCGGCTGGATATAATGCCCGTCGGTATACTGTGCTTTTGTCGTTGTCGGCGGCGCGGTTGTGGTTGTGGTTGCTGCAGCCGATGACGACGTTGCAGCCGTTCCGGACGTTGTGTTTTCCCCCGTCCGGCTGGTATCCTGCGAAGAGGCCGGCTCTCCGTCTCGTGTGCAGCCCCACAAGGATATTGCCATAACAGCCGCTGTCAATATCGCCACGGCCAAAAATCCCGTATTCCGCTTCCTGCCTTTTTGTTGTCTCTGCTTTTTCACTTGGCCTGCACCCTTTCATCCGGTAAGGTATACTTTTTTATATCCTTACGAAAAAGGGTGCAGCTGTGCAAAAAAAGGCAAAAGGAAAGGCACAAGCTCACCTAACCAGTGAGTTTGTGCCAAATAAATTAGGGATATCCGGTGATGCCGAAACCTATACCATTTGAGAATAACCGGTTTCGAATTGCGTCTTCCCATTTTCCGGTATTTATGCTATACTGCATGAGGATAATGGAATAATGGGGGAATGTTCGGATTTCTTTTCAGCGCTCCCTAACATAATGCCCCTTTTCAACGAAAAAGTCAAGAACTTAAGGAGACAACACCATATGCGGAAAACAAAAATCATCTGTACTCTGGGCCCCTCCACCGACGATCCGTCCATTCTCCGCCAGCTGATGCTGTCCGGGATGGACGTGGCGCGCATCAACATGTCCCATCAGGCGCATGACGCCCACCGCAAGCGTATCGCACAGGTGCGCGAGCTGCGGGAGGAGCTCGGCCTGCCCATCGCCATCCTGATCGACACCAAGGGGCCGGAAATCCGTCTGGGCGAGTTTTCCGCGCCGAAGGTCGAGCTGCGTGCCGGCGAGCTGTTCACCCTGACAACCACGCCGCTGGAGGGTGACGAGCATATCGCCTCCATCTCCTTTGCCGGGCTGCCGGAGGATGTCCTGCCGGGCGGGCATATTCTCATCGACGACGGCCTGATCGACCTGGAGGTGCAGAAAATCGACGGCGCCTCCATTCTCTGCCGGGTCATCAACGGCGGCACCATCTCCGCCCATAAAGGGGTCAACGTTCCCGGTGCCAAGCTGTCGATGCCGTTCATGAGCGACCGCGACCGGGAAGATATCGCCTTTGCCTGCGAGATGGAAGCCGATTTCATCGCCGCCTCTTTCACCCGCCGCGCGGACGACGTGCTGCAGATCCGTCAGGAGCTCGAGCTCAACAACAACCACACCATCCGCATCATCGCCAAAATTGAAAACGCGGAAGGCGTCGATAATATCGATGAAATCCTCAAGGTGTCGGACGGCATCATGGTCGCCCGCGGCGACATGGGGGTCGAAATCGCGCTCGAGGAGATTCCCAGCATTCAGAAAACGCTGATCCACAAGGGCTACAACGCCGGCCTGCAGGTCATCACCGCCACCCAGATGCTGGATTCGATGATGAAAAACCCGCGGCCTACCCGTGCGGAAACCACCGATGTGGCCAACGCGATTTACGACGGGACGAGCGCCATCATGCTGTCGGGGGAAACCGCAGCGGGCGCCTACCCGGTCGAGGCGGTGCGCACAATGGCGCGCATCGCGGAGCGGACCGAACGGGATATCAACTATCTCAAGCGCTTCGCCATGCGGGACGTGCATGACGCGCCGAACGTCACCAACGCCATCTCCCACGCCACCGTCACCACCGCGCACGATCTCGGCGCCGCGGCGATCATCACCGTCACCAAATCCGGCGCCACCGCCCGGATGATCTCCAAATTCCGCCCCGCCTGCCCCATCCTCTGCTGCACCACCAACCCCATCACCCAGCGGCAGATGAACCTGTCCTGGGGGGTTGTTCCGCTGATGGCGGAGGAAAAGGACAACATGGATGAGCTGTTCGATCACGCGGTGGACTGCTCGATGAAGGCCGGCTATCTGAACAACGGCGATCTGGTGGTTATCACCGCCGGCGCGCCGCTGGGCGTTTCCGGCACCACCAACCTGCTCAAGGTGCATCTGGTGGGCAATATTCTGGTGCAGGGCAAGGGCGCGACCAGCTACACCGCCTGCGGCAACCTGTGCGTCGCCGCGGATGAGGACGAGGCGCTCCGGAATTTCCGCCCCGGCGATATTCTGGTGATCCCCGCCACCAGCAACCGGCTGCTGCCGCTGCTCAAGGAGGCCGCCGGCATCATCACCGAAGCGCCCGGCCTCAACAGCCATGCCGCCATCGTCGGCATGGCGCTGGAAAAGCCCGTCCTCGTCGATGCGGTCAACGCCACCCGCATCCTGAAAAGCGGCACCACCGTCACCCTGGACGGCGAACGCGGGGCGGTCATGTTCGGCAACGGGCGCTGCCCGGTAAAATAAATTTCACCGCCGAACCATTTCCCGGCAAATAAAGTTCTGCAAAACAACGCCCCCCGGATAAAACTATCCGGGGGGCGTTCAGGCTGTCGAAAAAGGGGAATCCGCCATTCGTGAAACGAAAAAGGCGGAGGCGGGTTACCGAACGGTGTTTGCGAGGACATGTGCCTCGCAAACACTCCTTATAGGCGAAAAATAGTGGAAACACACGTGTTTCCACTATTTTTCAAGAGCAGGGGGGCACTGGCGGGGATAGAGGGAGCAAGGCGAGTATAACGAGCCGCCGCGATCCGGCATCCCCGTCCAGCAGCGTGTCGACTTTGTCGACGCGCGCAGGCTCCGGATGTTTATCCGGAGCCTTTTCTCATGGATTCGCTTATTTCTTATTCCGGATATACTCGTCGATCGCTTTCGCCGCGTGCTTGCCGGCGCCCATCGCGAGGATGACCGTCGCCGCGCCGGTAACCGCATCGCCGCCGGCATAAACCGCCGTGCGGGTGGTCAGACCGTCGTCGCCGTTCGTGATGATGCAGCCGTGCTTATCGGTATCCAGACCGGGCGTCGTGGAGCGGATGAGCGGGTTCGGGCTGGTGCCGATGGACATAATCATGCAGTCGACATCCAGCGTGAAGGTGCAGCCCTCCTTAGCCACCGGGCGGCGGCGTCCGGAAGCGTCCGGCTCGCCAAGCTCCATCTCCTGGCAGACCATGCCACTGACCCGGCCGTTCTCATCGCCGAGCACCTCGATCGGGTTCGAGAGCGTCTTGAAGATAATGCCCTCTTCCTCCGCGTGCTCGACCTCTTCCTTACGGGCGGGCAGCTCGTCCATGCCGCGGCGGTAAACAATATACACGTTCTCCGCGCCCAGCCGCTTCGCACAGCGCGCCGCGTCCATCGCGACGTTGCCGCCGCCGACAATCGCCACGTTTTTCGCGTGCTGCACCGGCGTCTTGGCGTTTTCCTTGTACGCCTTCATCAGGTTGATGCGGGTGAGGAACTCGTTGGCGGAATACACGCCGTTGAGGCTCTCGCCCGGAATCCCCATAAACCGGGGCAGGCCGGCGCCCGAACCGATAAAGATGGCTTCAAAACCCATGTCGAACAGGTCGTCGATCGTCAGCGTACGGCCGATGACCACATTGGTTTCGATATCCACGCCCAGCTCACGCAGGCCGTCGATCTCCTGCCGTACGATATCCTTGGGCAGACGGAATTCCGGAATGCCGTACACCAGCACCCCGCCGGGGGTATGCAGTGCCTCGTAAATCGTGACCGCGTAACCCTTCTTGGCCAGGTCGCCGGCTGCGGTCAGGCCGCTCGGGCCGGAACCGATCACCGCCACCTTATGGCCGTTGGCAGCCGGTTTTTTGGCGGCTTCTTCGGTATGTTCACGGTGCCAGTCGGCCACAAAGCGCTCCAGCCGGCCGATGCCGACCGGTTCGCCCTTGATGCCGCGCACGCATTTGCCCTCGCACTGGTTTTCCTGCGGGCAGACCCGCCCGCACACCGCCGGCAGCGCCGAGGACGCGGACAGCACCTCGTACGCGCCTTCCATATCCTCTTCGGCCACCTTCGCGATAAAGGCGGGGATATCGATGCCGACCGGGCAGCCGGACTGACAGGGCTTATTCTTGCAGTGCAGGCAGCGCTTGGCCTCCTCCACCGCCATATCGTAGGTATAGCCCAGCGCCACCTCGCGGAAATTCTTATTGCGGACGTCGGGGTCCTGTACCGGCATCGGACACTTTTTCGGATCCATGTTCGGCATGTTACTCGACCTCCTTTTTCAGCAGGTTGCATTCTGCTTCGCGGGCGTGCGCCTCAAAATCACGGTACATGCCGCCGCGGTGCATCGCCTCGTCGAAATCCACCTCGTGGCCGTCGAAATCGGGGCCATCGACACAGGCGAACTTTGTCTTGCCGCCCACCGTCAGCCGGCAGCCGCCGCACATGCCGGTGCCGTCGATCATGATCGGGTTCATCGACACCACCGTTTTAATGCCGTATTCCTTGGTCAGCTTGCAGACGAATTTCATCATGATCAGCGGGCCGATGGCAATAACCTCGTCGTACTGGTTGCCGTCCTTGATCAGCGCCTCCAGCGCGTTGGTGACCAGACCCTTTTCACCGTAAGACCCGTCATCGGTCATCATCACGAGCTTTTCGGACACCGCCTTGAATTCGTCCTCCAGAATCACCAGATCCTTGCTGCGGAACCCGACGACGGCGTGCACTTCGGTTCCCAGGCTGTGCAGCTTTTTAGCGATCGGATAAGCGATGGCGCAGCCGACGCCGCCGCCGACAACCGCCACTTTTTTGAGGCCGTCCACATGGCTTGGCGTGCCGAGCGGACCGACAAAGTCGGTCAGGCATTCCCCTTCATGCAAGGCATTAAGTTCCATCGTTGCGCCGCCCACGATCTGGAATATAATCGTGACGGTGCCCCGCTCGCGATCGTAATCCGCGATGGTCAGCGGCACCCGCTCGCCGTCCTCGGATGCACGGAAAATGATAAACTGCCCCGGCTCGGCCTTTTTGGCCACGAGCGGCGCTTCTATAACCATTTTGGTCACGGTGGGGTTAAGCGCCTGTTTCTCAAGGATCTTATACATCCCGAATCCTCCCTGATTTGTTTTCCCAAAAAAGCGAAGCCGCTAAACCCGTCAGCGGCTTCGCTTTGCCTATTATAGCATAATCCGGGCAATCAGCCAAGGCCTTGATACCGCTTTTCGGAAACTTTGCATGACGCAAACACGGTTTTCCGCCGCGAAGGCCGCACCCGGCCGGAAACGGATAAGGTTTAGAAATCGATCTCGCGGTCGTAGTACACGGCCAGCAGCAGCTTCTCCATTTCCTCCTGGCTGGGCTGACGGGGGTTGGAGCCGGTGCAGGCATCGCCGATCGCGTTGGCCGCAACCGCCGACAGCTTCTCGTTGAATTCCTTCTCGTCGATGATGCTCTTGTCCGCGAGCACGCCGCCCTCGCCGTAATTCTGGATGGACAGCGGGATATTCAGCTGCTTGTTCATCTCGCGCAGTTCAGCGATCAGCGCGTCAACCAGCTCTTCGGTGGTCGAGCCCTTCAGGTCGATGAAGCGCGCAATCTCTGCATAGCGCTCCGCCGCTTCCGGATTCTTTGCGTTGTACTTGATGACCTTCGGCAGATACATCGCGTTCGCGGCGCCGTGAATGATATGGCCGCCGGAGAAGGCCGCGCCGGTCTTGTGCGCCATCGAGTGCACAATGCCGAGCAGCGCGTTGGAGAACGCCATGCCGGCGAGGCACTGCGCGTCGTGCATGCGGTCGCGCGCATCCATATCGCCGTCATACGATTTCTTCAGATCGTCGTGGATCATCTTGATGGCGTGCAGCGCCAGCGGATCGGTGTAGTTGCAGTGCAGGGTGGACACATAGGCCTCGACCGCATGGGTCATCGCGTCCATACCGGTGTGCGCGGTGAGCTTCGGCGGCATGGTCTCGGCCAGATCCGGATCCACGATCGCGACATCCGGGGTGATGTTGAAGTCCGCGAGCGGATACTTGATGCCCTTGTCGTAGTCGGTGATCACCGAGAACGCGGTGACCTCGGTCGCGGTGCCGGAGGTCGACGGGATCGCGCAGAAATGCGCCTTGGTGCGCAGGGTCGGGAAGCTGAACGGCGTGATCAGCTGCTCAAAGGTGCACTCCGGATACTCATAGAACGCCCACATCGCCTTCGCGGCATCGATCGGGGAACCGCCGCCCATCGCAACGATCCAGTCCGGCTGGAATTTACGCATCGCTTCGGCGCCCTTCATCACGGTGGTGACCGACGGATCCGGCTCGACGCCTTCAAACAGCTCCACTTCCATGCCGGCATCCTTCAGGTACTGAACCGCACGATCCAGGAAACCGAAGCGCTTCATGCTGCCGCCGCCGACGACAATCATGGCTTTTTTGCCCTTGAGGTTCTTCAGCTCTTCCAGAGAGCCCTTTCCGTGGTACAGATCACGAGGCAGAGTAAAACGACCCATAACAATTTACCTCCCAAAAGATTCCGGCTAAAGCCGGTTTTTCATTTCATTGACAGCCTTTCGCTGCCTTCGTTAAAATATTATCATAGATTTTTTCTTTTGGGTAATGTATAATAGGAATGACACATATATCAAACCGGAATAGCCCGATATTTCCCGCTTTTTTGGTGAAGATGGCGAACCATGCTGCCGCCGCAGCGGTTATCGGCCGCTGCGGACTTGGAAAAAACAAAAGAAAGGAAGCCTTTGCCGGGCAAAGGCGTGGTAGTGACATGGATCTTCAGCAGCTGCGCAATGTCGTGGAGGTTGCCGCCTGCGGCTCGATTTCCAAAGCCGCCAAAAAACTGTATATGGGTCAGCCCAACCTGTCCAAAAGCATTAAAGAGCTGGAAAACGAAATCGGCAAACCGCTTTTTGCCCGGACGGCGCAGGGGGTGGCCCCCACCGCCAGCGGCGAGGATTTCCTGCGGTACGCCCGCAGCATTCTCGAGCAGATGGACAGCCTGGCCGCGCTGTATCTGCCGCATGAGGAGGATGCTCTGCGCCTGTCGATATACGTCCCCCGCGCCAGCTACATCGCCGCAGCATTTTCCCGCTGGGAGCGCGAGCATGCCTTCGGGGCTTTTCAGCTGCAGTACCGGGAGACCAACAGCATGACCATCCTGCAGGCGGTGGAAAAGGGCGATGCGGATGTCGGCATCGTGCGGTATCACCGGCAGCATCAGGACTATTTCCGCAGCCTGATTGTTTCCAAAGGGCTGCACGGCGACAGCCTGTGGGAATACAGCATGATGGTGCTGCTGCACGAATCCCACCCGCTCGCCCGTCTGCGGGAAATCCCCTACCGTGAACTCACGCAGTATCCCGAAATTGTGCACGGCGACCTTACCCCGGTTCTGCCGCCGGAAGCGCTGCCGGACGAAACCGCGCCGGAGCCTTCGAATCAGGCCGGCAAAATCGCGGTATACGACCGCGCCGGCCAGTTCGATGCGCTGCGCAATATCGCCGGGTGCTATATGTGGGTGAGCCCCATGCCGCAGGATACGCTCGACCGGCAGGGGCTGGTGCAGCGCCCGTGCCAGTCGGCCGGTTTTTACCGCGATGCGGTGATCTGGAAAGGCAAGATGACCGCCGCGGCCAGCAGCTTCATCGAGGCGGTACATACCGAGATCAGCGCCCTTGTCCAGACGCGGTAAGCTGTCTTTACAGGAACAAAAACCCCCGGTGCGCACCGGGGGGTTCAGGCTGTCGGGAAACGGGTTTTGCCGGCAGCTGGCTGCACAAATGCGGCTTCACGCCGCATCGGGAAACCCCTTGATAGGGTTTCCCACGACGCAGCAGCCCACCGGGCTGCTGCGTCTCCCTTCCTGATCCTTATGAAAGCAGAGGGTTTCGCGTCCTACGGGACGCTCGAGGAAGCATAGCTTCCTCGGCAAGTTTCGCCGCAGGCGAAACATTGCGCCCCTGCGGCCTTTTGAAAAAGGCGGGCGAAAACGTTTTATACCGTGTTTTCGGCAAAACGACTTCTTTGACAAGCCGTGCGGACGGTTACATTCCCGCCCCCACGCCTTTTAAAAAATGGCCGCACGCGTTCGCCGGATGCGAACGCGAAAACGTTTTGTGCATTATTTTTATGAATTGACTTTTTCTACACGCAGAAATCCCCCGGTGCACACCGGGGGATTTTTCACTCCGCCTTTATTTCCGTTTCCGGCCCGCCGCCCTCCTCCTTGAGGATGTAAAGCGGCCGGTGCTTGGTTTCCAGATAGGTTTTGGAAAGATACTTGCCCAGTACGCCGATGCTGAACAGCTGAATCCCGCCGATAAACAGAAGCACACACATCATCGACGGCCAGCCGGCCACCGGATCGCCCCAGACCAGCGTGCGGATCACCAGAAACACCATAAACGCAAAGGCAATCACGCAAAGCAGCACGCCCAGAAAGGAAGCGACCGCCAGAGGGACGACCGAATACGCGACAATGCCCTCCAGCGAATACTTGAACAGCTTCCAGAACGACCATTTGGTTTCCCCCGCTGCCCGCCGGATGTTTTCGTATTCCAGCCATTTGGTGGAGAAGCCCACCCAGCTGAAAATCCCTTTGGAAAAGCGGTTATACTCGGTGACGCGGAGAATGGCCTCCACCATCTGGCGGGTCATCAGGCGGTAATCCCGCGCACCGTCCACCAGATCAAGCTGAGAAATGCGGTTCATCAGCCGGTAAAACCGGCGGGCAAAAAACGACCGGATCGGCGGCTCGCCCTTGCGGGACACGCGGCGGGTCGCCACGCAGTCATAGCCCTCCTCCTGAATGCCCGCATACATCTGCGGCAGCAGCGCCGGCGGATCCTGCAGGTCCGCATCCATCACCGCCACATAATCGCCGGCGGCATGCTCCATGCCGGCATACATCGCCGCCTCCTTGCCGAAATTCCGCGACAGGGAAAGATAGCGCACCCGCCCGTCCTGCGCCGCCAGCCCGCGCAGCACGCCGAGCGTGCCGTCGGTGGAACCGTCGTTGACAAAAACAAACTCCACCTCGACCGAAAACCGCTGCCTGAGCTCCTCCGCCGCCTTGCACGCCTCGGCATAAAACAGCGGAATCGCCTGCTGCTCATTATAGCACGGGACCACCAGGGAAATGCGTCCGGCCATTCAGCCCACCTCTTCCCAAAATCTGTGCCGGAGAATGTTTACAGGTCGTTGCGCACGAGATCCTCATAGGTTTCTGCCTTGACCACCACCCGCGAGGTATCCCCCTTCACCATCACCACCGCGGGCCGCGGCAGGCGGTTGTAGTTGGAGGACATGGCATAGTTATAGGCCCCTGTCGCGAGCACCGCGAGGATATCGCCCGGCTCGCAGGCCTGCAGCGGGGTGTTTTCCTGCAGAAGATCGCCGCTTTCGCAGCAGCGGCCCGCCACCGTCACCGTCGTGTCGGCCGGACGGTCCGCCTTATTGGCGATCACGCAGGTGTATTCGGACTTGTACAGCGCATACCGCGGGTTATCCGGCATGCCGCCGTCCACGCTCACATAGGTGCGCACATCCGGAATCCTCTTGATGCCGCCCACCGTGTACAGGGTGATTCCCGCCTGCGCCACAACCGAACGGCCCGGCTCGATGACCATGAACGGTACCGGCAGCCCCCATTTGGCCGCGCGCGCCTTCACCGCGCCGGCCACCAGCCGCATATATTCCCCGCAGGCCTTCGGGTGATCGTTTTCGGTATACGGGATGCCGAAGCCGCCGCCCAGATTCAGTTCGGTCAGCGTAACGCCGGTTTCTTCCCGGATCTGCGCCAGGAAATCCAGCATCACTTCCGCCGCATGGACGAACGGCTCCTCGTCGAAGATCTGCGAACCGATGTGGCAGTGCAGGCCGCGCAGGGCAATCCCTTCGGCAGCGGCCGCCGCCTTCACCGCACGCAGCGCGTCCCCGTTCTCCAGCGTAAAGCCGAATTTCGAATCGATCTGTCCGGTGCGGATGAAGGCGTGGGTATGCGCCTCCACGCCGGGGGTGATCCGCAGATAGATCTGCGCCGTTTTCCCCTCCTGCACCGCCAGCGCCGCCAGCCTTTCCAGCTCGGCGGCATTGTCCACCACAATCCGGCCGACACCGGCCGAAAGTGCCATGCGCAGCTCGGCCTCCGTCTTATTATTTCCGTGGAAATACAGCCGCTCAGCCGGAAAGCCCGCCTGAAGCGCGGTATACATTTCGCCGCCCGACACCACATCGGCGCCGCAGCCCTCCTGCATCACGATGCGGTACATTTCCTTGAAGCTGCACGCCTTGCTGGCGTAGCAGACCAGCCCGCCGTTTTCGTACATGTCTTCAATCGACGCTTTAAAAGCGCGCAGCTTGCCGCGGATGGTCTCCTCATCCATGACATACAGCGGCGTACCGTAGGTCTGCGCCAGCCCCACGGCGTCGCAGCCGCCGATGGTCAGATGCCCCGCCTCATTCACCTGCAGGCAGTCGGCCACATACATCAACAATCACTCCTTGCTGTTTTATTCCTCCTGCGCGATATCCTCCAGGATGCCGCGCAGCTGCTCCACGCCTTCCCCATTGACCGCCGAAAAGGGGATGGCAACGATATTTTCAAAATCCCGCAGCTCTTCGGCCAGCCGTTTTTCCCGTTCGAGCCGCTCGGTCTTTTTGAGCTTATCCGCCTTGGTCAGCACAATCAGAAACGGGATTTCGCTTTCTGCCAGATAGGTCATCATCTGAAAATCGTCCGCCGTGGGCGGGTGCCGCATATCCACCAGCTGCAAAGCCAGGCGAAGATCGCGGTCGGCGTCAAAATACCCTTCGATCAGCTGTCCCCACCGCTGCTTTTCCTGTGCGGACACCTTCGCGTAGCCGTATCCCGGCAGATCCACCAGCCGCAGCGCATCCACGCGGTAGAAATTGATGGTTGCCGTTTTTCCCGGCGTCGCGCTTGTGCGCGCCAGCGATTTACGGGACAGCAGCCGGTTGATCAGCGAGCTTTTCCCCACATTTGAGCGCCCGCACAGCGCAATTTCCGGCAGGGTCGACGGCTGCAGCTGCTGCAGCTTGCCGACCGACGTTTCAAACGCTGCCGCTTCCCATTTCATCGCCTCGTCCGTCCTTTCTCCTGCCGCTTCACTGGGGCACCGCCGGCTGGGCATCCCGCGCCGTCACCGGCAGCGGCCGGCTGTCGGCGGCGTCCCCCGCCGGCGCCGCCAGCGGATCGGCCACCAGCGCGGTGCGGATCACCGTATCGAGATGCTCGGCGGTGACAAACTGCAGATGCGCGCGCACCGTCTGGTCGATCTCCGCCAGATCGGACGCATTGCCCGCCGGGATGATCACGGTGCGGATATGCCGGCAGTAAGCGGCCATCGTCTTCTCCCGGAGCCCCCCGATCGGCAGCACCCGGCCACGCAGCGAGATTTCCCCGGTCATCGCCACATCCCCGCGCACCGGGATACCGGTCAGCGCCGAGATGAGCGCGGTGGTCATGGTGACGCCGGCCGACGGCCCGTCTTTCGGCACGGCCCCCTCCGGCACATGGATATGAATATCCTTCGTTTTGTAAAAATCCGCCTCAATCGGCAGCTGGCGCGCCCGGGAGCGCACATAGCTGATCGCGGTGCGGGCCGATTCCTTCATCACATCGCCGAGCGAGCCGGTCAGCTCGATTTTCCCGCTGCCCTCGAGCACCGCCACCTCCACCGGCAGCGTTTCGCCGCCGACCGCCGTCCAGGCAAGGCCGGTGGCCATGCCCACCTGGTCCCGCAGCGCCTCGTCGTCCGGCTTGAATTTTACCGGCCCGAGATACGCCTCCAGATCGCGGACGGTGAGGCTCTTCGCCTCTCCGGCGGCAATCGCCCGGGCGCATTTGCGCAGGATTTGCGCGATGCAGCGCTCGAGCGAACGCACACCGGCTTCCTTGGTATAGCCTTCGATCAGCCGGCGGAGGGTATCGTCCGGCATACGCACCTGCCGCAGGGTAAGGCCGTTGCGCTTTACCTGCTTGCGCCACAGATGTTCCTTCGCGATGTGGAATTTTTCCTCCGCCGTATAGCTGGGCAATTCGATGATATCCATCCGGTCGCGCAGCGGCGCCGGAATCGGCTCCAGCTCATTCGCCGTCGTGACAAACAGCACCTTCGACAGATCGAACGGCACCTCGATATAATGATCGGTAAAGGTGTTGTTCTGTTCCCCGTCGAGCACCTCGAGCATCGCCGCCGACGGATCGCCGCGGAAATCGTGTCCCATTTTGTCGATCTCATCGAGCAGCACCAGCGGATTGCGGCTGCCGGCCTGTTTGACCGCGGCCATGATGCGGCCCGGCATCGCGCCGATATAGGTCTTGCGGTGCCCCCGGATATCCGCCTCATCCCGCATGCCGCCGAGCGACACGCGGACATATTTACGGCCCATCGCCGCGGCGATGGAACGGGCGATGGAGGTCTTGCCCACGCCGGGCGGTCCCACCAGGCACAGCACCTGTCCCGGCATATCCGGCGCCAGCTTGCGCACCGCCAGCGTCTCCAGAATGCGGTCTTTCACCTTATCCATCCCATAGTGGTCGCGGTCCAGCACCCGGCGGGCCGCATCCAGCGCGAGGTTGTCTTTGGTTTCGGTATTCCACGGCAGCGCCAGCACGGTATCGAGATAGGTGCGCACCACCGTGCCCTCGTGCGAACCGGCCGGCATCTTGGCCAGCTTATCGCACTCCTTGAGCAGCTTATCCTGCGTGTCCTGCGGCAGCGTCAGCGCGAGGACCTTTTTCCGGCAGACATCCGCTTCCTCCAGCGGATTCTCCCCCTCGCCCAGCTCGTCCGCGATCACCCGCATCTGCTCGCGCAGGTAGTAATCCCGCTGGTTCTGATCCATCCGCTCGCGCACCTGGTTCTGGATGCCCTGCTCCAGCCGCAGGATCGCCGTCTCCCGGGTAAGGATGACCAGCATCTCCTCCATGCGCCGGGCAACCGCCGTCGCGGAGAGGATGCGCTGCTTTTCCTCCACCGCCAGCGGCAGGTTGGAGGCGATATAATCGGCCAGCCGTCCCGCATCCTCGGCGCCCTTTATGCCCACCGGCACATCCGGCGCCAGCTTCGGGGACAGCGCGGCGTAGGTTTCAAAATATGTACAGCACTCGCGCATGAGCGCCTGCTCCTGAAGCGCGTCGGTAATCCGCCGCTCCAGGCATTCCCGCGTAACCACCCGGAAATACGGCTGCGCTTCGACCGCCGTCTCATGGCGCGCCCGGTACAGCCCTTCCACCAGGATCCGCAGGTTGTCGCCGGGCAGCTTGAGCACCTGGCGCACCTTGGCCACCACGCCGATCTTATACAGCGCTTCCATCGGCGGGTCGTCGCTGGTGATATCCTTCTGCGTCACCAGATAAATCAGCTGGTCCGCGTTCATCGCGTCGTTGAGCGCCTCAACGGATTTGCGGCGGCCGACATCGAAATGCAGCAGCATGCCGGGAAAAATGACCAGGCCGCGCAGCGCCAGCAGCGGCAGCGTCTTTTTTCTGGCCACACGTTTTTGTATACTCATGGTGATAACCATTCCTTTCTGCAGCGGAAGGAGGGATGACACGGGTTCCGGCGGGGCCGGCATCTTCCGGACCGGCCCGCCGGGGGGCGGTCCGGAAACCGCCCGAAACCCGGCAGCAGAACCCGTTCTCTGCCGATAAACGGCAGGCCTTGAATAAAAAGCAAAAAGGCCGGACGGCTGATGCCGCATCATCGGGGCATCCGACATCTGACCTTATCGCCTGCATTTTACATCCGGATTTTTATATCCGGATTTTACACCCAGCGTACAGCCGTTCTCAGGCGGTCACCTTGCGGCGGGTATTCCGCGGTTTTGCCGGCGGCTTGAGCTTGTTGGGCTTGCGCTCCGGATCCACCGCCAGTTCCGGCTTGCCCTTGCCTTCCACGCACGCCTTTGTGATGGTGATTTTGGCAATGGTGTGATCGGAGGGCACCTCGAACATCAGTCCGGTCAGCAGACCCTCCATCACCGCGCGCAGACCGCGCGCGCCGGTATTGAGTTCCAGTGTTTTTTCCGCCACCGCGCGAAGCGCGTCCGGCGCAAATTCCAGCTCGACGTTATCCAGATTGAACAGCTGCTGGTACTGCTTGACCAGCGCGTTTTTCGGCTCGCTCAGGATGCGGACGAGCGCGTCGGCATCCAGCGTATCCAGCGTGGTCACCACCGGCATACGGCCGACCAGCTCCGGGATCAGGCCGAATTTGATCAGGTCCTGCGGCACCAGCTGCTTGAGCAGCTTGCTGCGCTCGAGGTCCTTCTTCGACTTGACCTCGTTGCCGAAGCCCAGCGCACCGGAGGAAACCCGGCGCTCGATGGTCTTTTCCACCCCGTCGAAGGCGCCGCCCAGAATGAACAGGATGTTGGTGGTATCGATCTGGATGAATTCCTGCTGCGGATGCTTGCGGCCTCCGCTCGGCGGCACGTTGGACACGGTGCCCTCGAGAATTTTCAGCAGCGCCTGCTGCACGCCCTCGCCGCTGACATCGCGGGTAATCGAGGGATTCTCGCTGCGGCGGGCGATCTTGTCGATCTCATCGACATAGATGATCCCGCGCTCGGCGCGCTCCACATCGTAATCCGCCGCCTGAATCAGGCGCAGGAGGATATTTTCGACGTCCTCGCCCACATAGCCGGCTTCGGTCAGCGTCGTCGCGTCGGTGATGGCAAACGGCACATCCAGAATGTTGGCCAGCGTCTGCGCCAGCGCGGTTTTTCCGACGCCGGTCGGCCCCACCAGCAGCACGTTGCTCTTGCTGAGCACGGTGTCCGACGCGCTGCCGTAATAGATGCGCTTATAATGGTTGTACACCGCCACCGACAGCGCAATTTTGGCCTCCTCCTGCCCGATGACGTATTCATCGAGCCCGGCCTTGATCTCCTTGGGCTTCGGCAGCACGGGAGGCGGCTCCGCCGGCGAACGGTGCCGCGAGGCCGCGGCGCCCTCCTCCAGAATGGTTTCGCAAAGCTCCACGCATTCATTGCAGATGTAGACGCCGGGACCGGCAATCATCCGGGAAACCTCCGTCTCCGTCTTGCCGCAGAAGGAGCAGCTGATTATCTTGTTTTCTTCGTTCTTCGGCATGTTCAGGCCCAAGCCTTTCCTCAATAAATTCCGGGAGACAGTTCACACCGTCAATGATGGGTGATCACCTTATCCACCAGACCGTAAGCCACCGCGGCGTCCGCCGTCAGCCAGTTGTCGCGGTCGGTGTCCTTTTCCACCACTTCCAGCGGCTGGCCGGTCATTTCGGAGAGCAGGCGGTTCATGCGGCTGCGGATGAAGAGGATGTGATCCGCCTGAATCTTGATGTCGCTGGCCTGCCCCTGCGCGCCGCCGAGCGGCTGATGGATCATGATTTCGCTGTTGGGCAGCGTAAGGCGCTTGCCCTTTGCACCCGCCGCCAGCAGGAAAGCGCCCATGCTGGCCGCCATGCCGATGCAGATGGTGGAAACATCGCACTTGACAAACTGCATCGTATCGTAAATCGCCATGCCGGCGGAAATGGAACCGCCGGGGCTGTTGATATACAGATGAATATCCTTGTCGGGATCCTGTCCCTCGAGATACAGCAGCTGCGCGACAACCAGCGAAGCCGTGGCATCGTTGACCTCATCGGACAGGACGATAATGCGGTCGTTGAGCAAACGGGAAAAAATGTCGTAGCTGCGTTCGCCGCGGCTGGTCTGCTCCACGACATAAGGCACGAGACTGCTCATGCGTTCCATATGGCTTTTCCTCCTTTTCTCACAGGGAAATGCACCTTCGGCGGCCTTTTTCACCACAGCCGGTCCTATCTGCCGGCAGCGAAAAGCCGCGCGGCAGCGTTCCGGAACGGTCCGCGGGAATAGACCCCGGCCGGGCACTACAGGAGTATTGCCCGGCCTGAAAGGTTTTAGTCGTCGATTTTGGCGTTCTCTTTGACAAGCTCCATCGCTTTGCCCACCGCCAGATCGCGGGCCAGATCCTTCTGCGGGATCGCGGCCTTGACCTGATCGACTTCCATCTTATACTGTTCGGCGTACTTCTTGTACTCCGCCTCCAGATCTTCCTCGGTCGCGGAGAGGTTCTCCTCCTTGACGATCTGTTCGAGCGCCAGACGGATCTTGACCTGCTTTTCCGCCTGCTCACGGAAGCCCTTGCGGAACGCGTCCATATCCATGCCGGTATACTGCAGGTAGGTCTGCAGATTCAGGCCCTGTCCCTGCAGACGGTAATCGAACTCGCGCACGCTTTCGTTGACGCGGTTTTCAAACATGGCTTCCGGGATATCCGCCTTGAGCGCGTCGGCCAGCTGATCGAGCAGCTGCGTCTCAAACGCATCCTCAGCCGCATGCTCGCGCTGATGCTCGAGTTTGGCCTTCAGATCGGCTTTCAGCTCCTCCAGCGTGTCGAACTCGCTGGCGTCCTTGGCCAGATCGTCGTTAAGCTCCGGCAGCTCCTTCTCCTTGATTTCGTGCAGCTTGCACTTGAAGGTGGCGGGCTTGCCGGCCAGGTTCTCGGCGTGATAATCCTCCGGGAAGGTGACCTCGACATCAAATTCCTCGTCCGCCGACTTGCCTTCGATCTGCTCCTCAAAGCCCGGGATAAACTGATGGGAGCCGAGGGTCAGGGTGTAGTTCTCCGCCTTGCCGCCGTCAAACGCTTCGCCGTCGACATACCCGTCGAAATCAAAGGTAACGGTGTCCCCTTCTTTGGCGGCGCGGCCCTCCACCGGCACCAGGCGGCTGTTGCGCTCCTGCAGCTTGCCGAGTTCGGCGGCGACATCTTCGTCGGTCACCGGCTCAACCTTTTTGCTGGCCTTGAAGCCCTTGTATTTCTCCACGGTCACTTCCGGCTTGACGGTGATGGTCGCCTTGAAGTTCAGGCCCTCCGCACCGACCGAGGTGACGTCGAAATCGATCTTGTCCTCGACATATTCATAGCCGGAAGCCTCGATGGCCTCCTCGAGCGCCTGCGGATAAACGTCGTTGACGGCATCCTCATAGAACACGCCGGTGCCGTAGATCTTTTCGACCACGCGGCGGGGCGCCTTGCCCTTGCGGAAACCGGGGACGTTCATGCGCTTTATGTTCTTTTTGTAGGCGCGCTCGACGGCCTGCTCAAACGCCGGAGCCTCCACCTCGATTTCCAGCTCAACACGGTTGTTTTCCTTTTTGACAGCGGTTTTCAGACTCATGTTTGACTTCCTCCCATACTTTTGCACGGGCAGCGCCCGGCCTGTAAATAAAGGGTTATGATACAACCATCCGCCGCCGGCCAAAGCCGGCCGAACAGATATGTCCCATCATGCAGTACGCATTAGTATAGCATATCCTCATCGGGAACGCCATAGCTTTTTCAAAAAAATCTCCGAAATTTATCGTTATTCCTGCGCCTGCGGCGCATCGTACGGCACATGAAGCGGCATAAACCCCAGCGCATCGGCAGAAATCAGCCGGAGCGCCATTTCCCCGTAATCCCCGCAGACGGCGCGGCGGATGCCCGGGCCGTGCACGTGGCCGTAATAGCAGCGGCGGATCCCGCTGCGCCGGAGCACTTCGAGGATTTCGGCGCATTCCTGCCCGGCGAACACCGGCGGATAGTGCAGGAACACGATCGGCGGAAGGCCCGCGGCACGGGCCGCGTCAATGGACGCCTGCAGGCGTCCGGCCTCGCGCATCACGACTTTTTTATCCGCATCCTCTTCCGCGTCAAAAAACCAGCCGCGGGTACCGCATACGGCGGCGCGGCCCTCCACGGGAGCGGCGTCGTTGTGGACGATCCGCAGGCTGTCCCAGCCGTTCGCGGCAAAAAATTCGTCCATTTTTTTCCGCGTGGTCCACCAGTAGTCGTGGTTGCCCTTGAGAAGCAGCTTTCTCCCCGGCAACGCATGCAGAAAAGCAAAATCCGCCGCCGCCTGCTCGAGCGACATGCCCCAGGAAATATCCCCGGCGATCACCACCGTATCCTCCGGCGCCACCAGCGCGCGCCAGTTCTGCTCCAGGCGCGGCACGTAATCCTTCCAGCCGCGGAAAACGTCCATCGGCTTATCGGTGCCGAGCGACAGGTGCGTATCCGCAATTGCATATAACGCCACCGGCATTCTCCTCTCGTATTCCCCGCGTATGCCGGATGCCGCCGGCGCACATACTAAGCGCGGATGTCCCGCAATTCACTAAGAAGGAGGCATGAGCATATGGCAGAGAAGGACAGCGTTTACCGCAGCTCAAATCCCGCCGTGCACTGCGACGTGCGCAACTGCGTTTACCACGACGGCGACGAAACCTGCAGCGCCAATCGCATCACCATCGGCCCCACCTACGCGGTAGGCAGCGCCGACACCGCCTGTTCCACCTTCAAGCAGAAAAACATCAACTAGCACGCAAACGCGCCGCGGACCGGTCACAGCCGATTCCCGGCGCGTTTGTCTTTTCCCGGAAAACGCCTTCAGTCGTCCAGCTGCAGCAGACGCACCATCGCCTGCTCCATATCCTCACGGTCACAGACCTCCGTAAAGCGGGGCTGGCGGCCTTTAAGCCCGGCCAGCGGCGCCGGCACCGCGCAGCCGGTCAGCCGGTGCAGCTGCTCGACCTTGTCGAATTCATCGCCCGCCTGGCTGCCGCCCAGCGCCTCCAGCACGCTCGCGGAGAATTTATACGGGTTCGCCGTCGAGGCGATCACCGTCGGCGTCGTGTCGCCGGTTTCGCGGCGGTACTGCTCATACACATGCACGCCCACCGCCGTATGGGTATCGCACAGGTACTGCTGCTGCGCAAACACTTCGGCAATGGTCGCCGCGGTCTGCGCATCGTCGCAGCAGCCGGCGTAAAACAGCTGATCCAGCTCGGCCTTGAGCGCCGCCGGCACGGTGTATCCGCCCTTTTCCTTCAGCTGACGCATCAGGCCGTCCACCAGCCGGTCGTCCCGGCCGGACAGATGATACAGCAGCCGCTCGAGGTTCGAGGAGATCAGGATATCCATCGACGGCGAAGTGGTGGTGTAAAACGCCCGGTTGCGGTTGTAGGTGCCGGTGCGGATAAAGTCGGTGAGCACCCGGTTGCGGTTGGAGGCGCAGATGAGCCGGCCGAGCGGCACCCCCATGCATTTGGCATAGTAAGCGGCCAGGATGTTGCCGAAGTTGCCGGTCGGCACCACGACGTTGACCGGATCGCCCATCCGGATTTTGCCCGCCTTCAGCAGATCGGCATACGCGGATACATAATAGACGATCTGCGGCACCAGCCGTCCCCAGTTGATCGAGTTCGCGCTCGAAAACATCTTGCCGTGAGCCGCCAGCCGCGCCGCCGCAGCCGGATCGGTAAACAGCTTTTTCACGCCGGTCTGGGCGTCGTCGAAATTCCCGCGGATCGCGCATACCGCGACGTTTTCGCCCTCCTGGGTGGTCATCTGCAGCTTCTGCATCGGGCTTACGCCGTCCTGCGGATAAAACACCAGGATCTGGGTATGCGGCGCATCCTTGAAGCCTTCGAGCGCCGCCTTGCCGGTATCGCCGGAGGTCGCCACCAGTATGACGATATCCCGTCCGCCGGAGGCCTTCGCGGCCGACACCCGCATCAGGTGCGGCAGGATCTGCAGCGCCATATCCTTGAACGCGCAGGTCGGGCCGTGCCACAGCTCCAGGATGTGCACCCCTTCCCGGAGCTCATGCAGCGGTGCGATCGCCTCGCTGCGGAACCGTTCGGCCGTATAGGCGCGCGCCGCACAGTCGGCGACCTCCTCCGGGGTAAAGTCGCCCAAAAACAGCGAGAGAATCCGTTCGGCGCGCTGCGCATACGGCAGCGCCGCCAGCGCCGCGATATCCTCCCCGGAAAGCTGCGGAAGGCTCTGCGGCACAAACAGGCCGCCTTCTTCCGAAAGGCCGCGGACAATCGCCTGCGCCGCCGTCACCTGTACGGCATTGTCGCGGGTGCTGTTATACTGCATCGGCTTTTCCATTCTTATAACCATTCCTTTCTCAGCGGACGGCTCTGTCCCCCGTGAAGCCATATTGCAGCTCTCAGGACACACCCCGGAACCGGCGCCATCCTTCGCGCCGCCCGTCCCGGCCATCCCATTTTGGCGCTTTCGCGTCCGCAGGCCGGCCGCCGGTCCCGTCCGCATATTTTCAGCAGCGGGATCACACTGGTTTTATATTACCGCATTGTCCCGCCCTTTGTCAAAGCGGAAGCAAAAAAATCGACGCAATTGCTGAAAAAAACGCGGTCAAGCACATCCTGTGCAACATTTTGACGCGCCAGCGCCTCGTACAGCCGTTCCATCACCTCGATGCCGCCCCAGCCGTCCGGCAGACCCGTCCCATCGAGATCGCAGCCGAGCGCCACCGTGTGCCCGCCGTCCAGGGACAGATAGTGGTCGAGGTGCCGCGCGATGCCGTCAAATGTCTGCTCCCCGAGCTGGTCGGCGCAAAAATTCAGCCCGACCAGCCCGCCGCGGTCCCGGATCTCGGCAAACTGCCGGTCGGTCAGGTTGCGCGGATGTGCGTGCACCGCCGCCGACACCGAATGGGTCGCCAGAAACGCGCCGTCGGTGCACGCCGCCACATCCCAGAACCCCCGCTCGTTGAGATGCGAAACATCCGGCAGGATGCCCGCCTGCGCCATGCGCCGCACCGCCTTTTTCCCGAAAGCGGTCAGCCCTTCCTCACACCCGGACAGGCAGCCGTGCCCCAGCTCGTTGGAGCCGTTCCATGTAATGGTGATCACCTTGACATCCAGCTTCTGCAGATCCTCTATGTGCTCCAGCCGTCCCGCCAGCGCCGAGCCGCCCTCCACCGTCAGGATCGCCGCGCACCGCCCGCTCTCCAGCACCGGTTCCAGCTCCCCGCCGGTGCGGATAATCTGCATGCGGTCGGCATACAGCGCCGCCTGATCGTGCGCAAAAAGCAGCATGTCCCGGCACTGCTCAAACGCCGCCTCACCCCGCAGGGTGTCCGGCATCCATACCGCGAACGCCTGTCCCCACTGCGCATACCGCCCGCCGCGTTCCAGGTCGATATGCAGCCGGTTCCTGTCCAGATACATATCGCCTTTGCAGCATTCGTACAGCGTATCGCAGTGCATGTCAAATAATCGCAACCGTTCTCCCCCTCTTTCCACAGCTGTCGGCAGAGGCTCAGAACGCGCCGTGCAGGTCATCCATCCCAAAGGCGTTTTCCAGATGGCGGATCTCTGCCGCCGTCAGCGGATCGTCCGGACGGAGCACCACCTCAATGACATCGAAGCGCGGCTGCCCCTCCTCCGTCTCGTCCAGCAGGAAATAGCCCGCGCTTTTGATGAGCCTGAGCTGCTTTTCCCGCGTCACCGCCTCCGCCGGCGCATAAAGGGCGTCCGCCCGGCGCGTCTTCACTTCCACGAACACAATATATGGACCGTCCCGGGCGATTATGTCGATTTCCCCGAACCGGCAGCGATAGTTCGCGTGGGTGATTTCATAGCCCTTGTCCCGCAGAAAACGGGCGGCCAGCACTTCGCCGGCCGCCCCTTTGGATATGTTGCCCATAGCGGATGCCGCCCTTTCCGTCCGGCCGTCAGTCCTCAGCCTGCGCGGCCAGGAATTTTTTGAGAAAGCTCAGGCGGTGCTCCGGCGTCACGCCGTGCTCCCGCAGCGCCGCATAATGCGCCTTGGTGCCGTAGCCCTTGTGTACGGCAAACCCGTATGCCGGATACCGCTTGTCCAGCTCCCGCAGCACCCGGTCCCGGCTCACCTTGGCCAGAATGGAAGCCGCCGCGATCGACGCCGACAAGCTGTCCCCCTTGACAACCGCCCGCACCGGCACCGTGATGCCCGGCGGGATGCGGTTGCCGTCGATGAGCACCGCGTCCGGCTGCGGCGACAGCGCTTCCACCGCGCGGCGCATGGCCAGATAGGTCGCCTGCAGAATATTCAGCCGTTCGATCTCCTCCACCGAGGCGCTCGCCACCGCATAGCCTGCCGCCCGCCGGGTGATTTCTTCAAACAGCGCTTCCCGTCTGGCCTCAGGGATCTTCTTGGAATCGTTGATGCCCTCGATCGGATCGGCGGGATCCAGAATCACCGCCGCCGCATATACCGGCCCGGCGAGCGGCCCCCGGCCGGCCTCATCCACCCCGCATAAAAGGGGATAACCCCCGCTGCGGATTGCCGCATCAAAAGCGTAATTATCGGCGGTATTCATCCCTACGCCGCTCCTTTCCTGTTAAACCGCAGACCGCGGGCAGCCGTCGGCGCTGCCCGGATCCGGCGGGAAACCCTGCCCGCGTACAACCCGGTTACAGCAGCCCGAAATCCTCCCACGGCCAGAGCCGCAGCACCGCTTTGCCCATGATGTCTTTTTCGTCGATCAGGCCGACCCGTTCATCGCGGGAATCCATCGAATTGTTGCGGTGGTCGCCCATGACGAAATAGGCGCCGTCCGGCACCGTCATGCTGCCGTCGGTATATACCGCACCAAGCGCATATTCGTCTATGTACACATACGGCTCGTCGAGCACCGCCCCGTTGACGCTCACCTGCTGATTTTCAGCGTCAAACGAAATCGTATCCCCCGGCATGCCGATCACCCGCTTGATGATCGGTTCCTGATTGCCCCGGCTGATCACCACAATATCCCCGGCCTTCGGGGTATAGAACAGCTCCCACAGAATCACCCGGTCCCTGTGGTGCAGCGTCTGGATCATCGAACTGCCGTCCACCCCCATGATCCGGAACACAAAGGCGAACACCAGCACCACACAGATCAGCGACGCCGCCGCCATCTCCACCCAGTCGTACAGGCTCGCCAGTCCGGACGACGGCGTTTTCTGCGCCTGCGCGGTGTCGGCGCCGATCCCGGCGGCATCGGCGGTGTCGGTTCCGGCGGCTTCGCCGGTACCAGTCCCGGCGGTATCCTCCGCCGGGGCAAAACTGTCCAGTCCGCGTTCTTCCTCGCTCATGATCTCATATCCTTTCCCGGCTCCTCCGGCATTTCCAGCGTCAGGCGGCCAAGCTTGCCGCCGCGGTATTCATCGAGCAGCATGATTGCCGCGCGTTCGGTGTCGATCTCCCCGCCGGATACCATCATCCCGCGCCGGCGGCCGATGCTCTCCAGCAGGGCATAGCCGTCCTCCGGCAGCTCGCCGGCGAGCTTGTAGCGCCCGGTCAGCCGGTCGGCATACTCCCGCCGCAGCAGTCCCGCAAGCCCGCCCGCCAGCTCCTCCGGATCCAGGATCTCGTCCCGGATCGCGCCGGTATACGCGAGCAGCATCGCAACCTGCTGATCCTCAAATTTCGGCCAAAGCACCCCCGGCGTATCCAGCAGCTGCACGCCGCCGTCGGTGACAAACCACTGGTTGCTGCGGGTCACGCCGGGCCGGTCCTCCACCTTCGCGCGCCCGCCTCTGGCCATCCGGTTGATCAAGGAGGATTTCCCGACGTTCGGGATCCCCACCACCATCACCCGGATGGGATGGTTTTTCATGCCCTTCGCCTGCCATGCGGCGATTTTGTCCTGCAGCACGCCGCGCAGCAGCGGCACAAAGCCGCCGACGCCTTTTCCGGTTTTGCAGTCCACCGCGATGGCCGGCGTCCCCTGCCGCTCAAACGCGGCAAGCCATCTGCGCGTCGCCGCCTCATCGGCCATGTCCGCCTTGGTCATCACCACGATGCGCGGTTTTCCTTCCACGAGCGCGGCAAGCTCCGGATTGCGGCTGGCCGCCGGGATCCGGGCATCCACAATTTCCGCCACCGCGTCCACGAGCTTAAGCTGTTCCCGGATCTGGCGGCGGGTTTTGGCCATATGGCCGGGAAACCACTGTATGGTTTTTGTCTGTTCCACACCCATTTGCTTTACAAACCTTTCCTGTCGATACGCCGGCCGGATGCACGGCCGTTCACAGTGCGCCCGCGCTGCCGAACGGCCAGATGCGGAAAACCGCCCGGCCGACAATATCGGAAGCCTCCACAAACCCGATCTCCGCCGTCCGGCTGTCCTTGGAGTAGGTACGGTTGTCCCCCATGACAAAGACCATGCCCTCCGGCACCTTCTGCGGCCCCGAAAAATCCTTGAGATCGGTCTGAGTGGCTATATACGGCTCATCGAGCACCTCGCCGTTGACCGATACCGCGTGTGTTTCGGGGTCGATATCGATGACATCCCCCTCCAGCGCGATCACCCGCTTGATCAGCGGCTCCTGCGTGTAGCGGTCCACCACCACGATATCCCCGCGCTCCGGGGTGTACCCCGCCACCAGCAGCAAAAGCCGGTCCTTGGTCTTCAGGGTGTTGTTCATGGAATCCCCTTCCACGCCGACCACGCGGATCAGGAAGGTGAACAGCAGCACGATACAAACCAACGCAAACACCGCCGTATCGCCGATGTCGTATACCAGCGACACAAAACGGCTGACACCGCTGCTCGGGGTATCTTCCCCGCCGCCGGCATGCGGCCTGCGGTCCTTCGCAGGAGCGGACGCTTTGCCGTCTGCGCTCTTCTTCCGCTTCGGCAGAAATCCAAAGGAACGATCCATGCCTGTCCCCCTTCCCTTCGCCCGATCGGGCGGTTCTTTATCCATCGCAATGGAGGTTATTATACCACATAGCGGCGCGCAGTGCCGCCTTCCTTTATCCGGAACGGCTTTGACCGTTCCGGAGTGGTTCAATGTTCTCTCAGCCGTCGGAAAGCTTTGCTTTCCGCTTACGGCGTGAGGTTATTATAGCATAACTTTCCGTCGGAATAAAGCCAAAAAAACAAAAGCGGCGCGATTTTTCCGGGAACGGCCTGAACCCGCTGTGCGGCACAGCACGCGCCGCGCGGGAAAAGGCGATCCGGCACGGTGCAGCCGGCGAGATCCGCGTAACCCGCGAGGTGCAGCCGCAGGAGGCCCGCTCCAAGCTGGGCACGATTTATCTGGGAACAACCGTCACCGCAACGGCCGTCGGCGCAATGGGTTTCTGAACGGATACAACGGAGGGGAAAATCGGACGATTTTCCCCTCCGTTGGCGTCAATATAGAGAAAAGGACGGCATAAGCCGGACTTTTTCGACAGGCAGAAGCGGGGGCTGGACCGCATGGTTCTGCCCCCGCTTCTTTTCAGATATTGACGATGGAAAAGGACTGGATCCGCTTGTTTTCCTGTGTAAAGGCAACCACCTGTTCCATCGAAAGCACCCTTTTCATCCGCACGCTCGCGGTTATGGTCATCGTACCGTCTTCATTCTTGCGGTAGTCGGCGGACTGCACCGTCATCCCGAACGCTTCCAGCTGCCGGTACAGCTGTCCGCGCAGCTGCTCGTCGTCGAGCGGGATGGTCATGCGGATCTCGCTTTGCACATAGGCGTCGGCGCCGATATGGAACTTGTGCAGCACAAACTGCAGCAGCACAACCACCACGGCGGTGAACAGCCCCACCGCGTACATCCCGCTGCCGATGGCCATCCCGACCGCCGACGTCGCCCAGAGGCCCGCCGCGGTGGTCAGCCCCTTGACCGTAGCGCCGCTGCGGAAAATGACACCCGCCCCCAGAAAGCCCACGCCGCTGACGATCTGCGCCGCGATCCGCGCCGGGTCCGCGCCGCGGTCGCCCGAAAAGAACCCATCGGCAACCGACAGATCCGCAAAGCAGTATTTGGACAGCACCATCAGCAGCGAGGCCGCCGCCGCAATAATGCAGTGGGTGCGCATCCCGGCCTCCTTGAAGCGGCGCGCACGCTCAAACCCGATCAGCGCGCCGCAGGCGCAGGCGAACAGCACCCGCGCAAACAGCTCCAGCAGAATCCCCGGCGGGAACGCCAGAAAATCTCTCAACAGCGTCAATCGGCTCCTCTCTCCTTTCGTTTTCCCCCGCCGCTTTTCCGCCTCGGCGGAAAACACAGCCGGGAGTTATCTTTATCGTTTCCGGACCGTAAAACGGCTATTTCCCGCGCTTCACGATCCGGCCGGTTCATCCACGCTTCTCGTGGCAATCATATTGCCGCCGAAAAGGCCGGTCATCACGACATCGCCCCGTTTCACCGGCAGCTTTACCCGCTGCCGGTGAATCTGCCGCATCGCCTCGAGCAGGCATTCTTTGGGCAGCGGCCGGTCCGATTTGACCGGCACCAGTATACCGGGCGCCCCCTGCGCCGCCATGGTGGTCGTCAGCGTGCGGGCAGGGTGGGTCACCTCCGCATAGGCATACGCTTCCCCGCGCTTGCAGCGGTTGCCGCTCACCGAGACAAACACGCCGTCGGCCAGCTCCACCGTAAGCGCGCAGCCCATCGGGCAGGTAATGCAGGTCAGCTCACGCCTGCTTTTGGGGACTTCCGCCATTTTCCGCACCTCCTGTCGCGGCTTCCACGGCGATTTCGATCCCGCCGTCCGCCTGCCGCAGCATTTCCGGGGTCAGCTCGACCCATTCCATTTCGCCGGGCGCCAGTTTGGGCTTCCGGCGGTCCAGCAGCACCCGTTCCCCCGCGCGCACCACCAGCCGGGCGCCGTAAAATACCGCCCCCACCCGGAAGTATACCCGCACAGCCGCCGTCTGCTCTGCCGTCACCCGCTGCGGCACCGTGTACCGCACGCCGTTTCCGGCCTTCAGCGGTATGCTGCCGCCCGGCCGCACCGTCCGCCCGAGGATGTAATCTGCCGCCGCCCGGCCGGCCAGCGCCGCCTCCTCGGAGACGTAATCCACCAGGTCGTGCACATGCAGGACATTCCCGCAGGCAAATACGCCCGGCACGGCGGTCTCCCGCCGTTCGCTGACCACCGCCCCGCCGGTGACCGGATCCATCGGCAGCCCCATCTGCCGCGAAAGCTCGTTTTCCGGAATCAGGCCGCAGGACAGCAGCAGCGTGTCGCACGCCACATACTCGCCGGTTCCGGGAATGACCCGCCCGTTTTCGTCCACGCGGGAGACGGTTACCCCGGTCACCCGGTCGGCGCCGTGAATCCGGGAAACGGTGTGACTGAGGCGGAGCGGAATATCAAAATCCTCCAGGCACTGCACAATGTTCCGGTTCAGGCCGCCGGAATACGGCATCAGCTCGCACACCATCTTCACCTCGGCGCCCTCGAGCGTCATCCGCCGCGCCATAATCAGGCCGATATCCCCCGAACCCAGAATCACCGCTTTTTTGCCGGGCACCAGCCCTTTCAGGTTGACAAAGCGCTGGGCGGTGCCCGCCGTATAAATGCCGGCCGGCCGGCTTCCCGGGATGTTCAGCGCGCCCCGGCTGCGCTCGCGGCAGCCCATCGCCAGAATCACCGCCCCGGCCTGCACCGTGAACACGCCCTGCTGCGCGTTCATCGCCGTCACCCGCTTATCGGGGGTGATGTCCAGCACCATTGTGTTGAAACAGCAGGCAATCTGCCGTTCCTCCACCTGCGCGGCATACCGTTCGGCGTATTCCGGGCCGGTGAGCTCCTCCCCGAAGCGGTGCAGGCCGAACCCGTTGTGGATGCACTGCTGCAGAATCCCGCCGAGCGCGGCGTCCCTCTCGAGGATCAGTATATCCCGCACGCCGGCGTCGTATGCGCTGACGGCAGCGGCCATGCCGGCCGGCCCGCCGCCGATGATTACCAGATCGGCTGTCCGCATGCCGCATCCTCCTCTCCGCCCTTGGTGCGTCCGGCCAGCACCGGCGCGCGGCTGCCGAACTGCATCACCGCTTCCTCCGGAATTCCCCATTCCCGCGCCAGAATTTCGGTCAGATACGGCGTGCAGAAGCCGCCCTGACAGCGGCCCATCCCGGTGCGGGTGCGGCGCTTGACCGCATCCAGCGTGCGCGCCGGCGGATTCTGATGGATGGCGGCGACGATTTCGCCCTCGGTCACCGTCTCACAGCGGCAGACGACATGGCCGTAGCGCGCATCCTGCGCAATCAGCCGGTTCTTCGCCGCGGTATCCAGCGAATGGAAGGCGCGGCACGACTGCCGTTCGGGCTGAAAATCGCTTTTTTCCCGCAGCGGCAGGCCCGCCTGCGCAAGCCCGCGGACCAGCTCCTCCGCAATCGCCGGCGCCGCCGACAGGCCGGGCGAATCGATGCCGAGCGCATGCCAGAACTGCGGCCATTCGGCGGAAGCCCGCACCACAAAATCCCCGCCCGCCAGCGAGGCGCGCACGCCGGCAAACGAGCGGATCACCTGCCGCAGCGGCAGGGCCTCCACCGCTCTCGACGCCGCGCGGCGGATCTCCTCCAGCCCTTCGCCGGTAACGTCGCGGTTTTCCCTGCCGTCCACCTCGTGCGAGGTAGGCCCGACGAGCAGATTGCCGTCCACCGTGGGGGTGATCAGCACGCCCTTTCCGGCGGGCGTCGGCACCTGGAACAGCGTGTGCGACACCAGATTCCCCGCGCTTTTATCCAGCAGCAGGTATTCGCCGCGGCGCGGTACGATCGGCGCCGTCCGCTCCCCCAGCATGCCGGCGATTTCGTCGGCATACAGCCCGGCGCAGTTGAGCACATACCGCGCCTGCACCTGCTGTCCGCCGGCATACAGGCAAAAGCCCCCGTCGGTCTTCTCGATGCGCTCCACCCGGAAATCCGTGCGCAGCTCCACGCCGTTGTCCATCGCGTTCCCCACGGCGGCAATGGCCAGCTCATAGGGGCCGATGATGCCCGACGAGGTGCACCGCAGCGCGCCGGCCGCCTTTTCCGACACCTGCGGCTCCAGCGCGCGCACCTCTTCCCCGGAAAGCAGCGACAGCCCCGGCACACCGTTGGCAAGCCCTCTCTGATACAGCCGCGCAAGGGCGTCTTTGTCCTCCGGGGAAAAGGCCAGCACCAGCGAGCCGTTGTTCCGGTACGGCACCTGCAATTGCGCCGCAAGCGCCGGCATCATCGCCGTGCCGCGCACATTGAGCCTGGCCTTTTGCGTTCCCGGCAGCGGATCAAACCCGCCGTGGACGATCGCACTGTTGGCGCGGGTCGTTCCCATCGCCACATCCTCATCCCGCTCCAGCAGGCAAACCCGCAGGTCATAGCGGGACAGCTCGCGGGCGGCCAGCGCGCCGACCACCCCGGCGCCGATAACCATTACATCATACAGCATACGGTTTTCCTCCCTGCCGCAAAAACGTCCTGTCAAACCTCCCGCCACAGCGCCGGCTGTGCGGTGGATATGGCCGCCGCGCCCGCGCTCAGCGCCTGGACCGCTTCTTCCCGTGTTTCGATCAGGCCGCCGGCGATCACCGGCTGACGGATTTCCCCGCAGAATCGCCGGATGACCTTCGGCACCACCCCGGGCATCAGCTCCACCATCGACGGATCGCAGGCGCGGATGGATTCGATCGCGGTTTCCACCGAGTGGGAATCCACCAGAAAAAAGCGCTGCACCGTTTCCAGCCCGCAGTCCTTTGCCGCCCGGATCAGGCCGGCACGGGTGCTGATGATGCCGTCCGCGCCAAGCTCCGCCAAAAACGCCATCCCCGCATTATCCTTTCCTATGCCTTCGGTCAGATCGATATGAACAAACGCCCGTTTTTTCTCCGCATGAATGCGCCGCAGCGTATCCTTCAGGGTCAGGATGCTGCCGCTGAGCAGAAAAATCAGCGGCACTTCGCAGCCAAGCGCCCCCTCCAGCTCCCGCCCGGTCCGCACGGCGGCAATAATCGGATTATCCTCCAGCCTCATCGGTATCGTCCTCTCTGTGTCCGTCCCGCCGCACGGCCGCCGCTTCCGCCGGCGTCATGCTGCCCGGATATAAAAACGGAGATATGACAGCAGGGCAGAAAAATCCCCTGATTCATATCTCCGTTTACTCAACCTCAGTATACCCGCAAAACCCCCGGCTGTCAAGAGGCGGACAAAAGATCCCGGCAAAAGACTCCTCCGTGCAGGCCGCGCGTCTTGTCCCGCTTTCCTTCCGTTCACCGAAATGCCGACCTCAGCCGGCGCAGGACAGCTTATTTCTTTTCGTAAAGCACTTCAAGCCCTTTGTCCGGATGATAGGACCAGCTGACCTTTACCTTGCCGTTTTCATCGGACTGCCGGCCGTCGAGCGCCCTCGTCTGGTTCATTTTCTCCAGCAGCGCATCCGAAAAGCCCAGCGCGGCATTGATGTTTTTCAGTGCCGTATAGGCGGCAAAATCGATATGTTCCTCTTCGTTATCCGGGTTGGTATCGATGGTCATATAACTCCCGTCCGACGCAACGCTTCCGTAAGACCACGAGCCGTATTGACTGAAAACAGCCGAAAAATCCACGGAATCCGTATACTGGCTTTCTGAAAAAAACGTACCGTTTCCGCCGGTGTCGGGGGTATTGACTCGGGAAACGGCGAAAATAACCGCAGCGGCAAGCAATGCCGCTGCAAGCACCGCAACGATCACAATAATCACGATTTTTTGCGGCGATCTGCGCGGGGCCGCAGCAGCCGCCGGCGGGATGTTCCCCTGCTGCATGGGCGCCGCAAAGGGCGGCACGGGCGCCGAATATGGCTGTACAGGCGCCGATTGAGGCGGCACCGGCACTGGTTGAGGCGGCACGGGTGTCTCCGCCGCATTCCGGTTCAGGCTCTCCTCCGGTGCCCCGGCGGCAACCGGCGCCCCGGCGGCGATCGGTGTGCCGGTAGCAATCGGCGCCCCGCACTGATTGCAGAAGCGGCTTTCCTCCGGGTTCTGCAGACCGCAGTTTGGACAAATTTTCATTTTCTACCCACTCCTTCATTTCATGGTTGCCGGGGCATCACAGCCGCGAAAACAGGCTCCCCCTTATAAAGACCCCCGAAAAGCAAAAAACGACGAAATGGCAGGCTTTTTTCCAAAATAATTTTTTGGCACCGGTTGAGGCGATGCTTTTATGGCAGGGCGGAGCGCGGCCGGGCATGCACCGGCCCACACCGGCACAAATACAAAACGCGTACAGGGATGACAGCCGAAACCTGCCATCGCTGCACGCGTTGTGCATAAAACCGGTAAAAGCGCCTTTGCGTCCCCGCCGCCGCAAATAAAAACCACCCCGCCGCAAACGGCGGGGTGGCCTTTGTCCGGAAATTACAGCTGCTCCTTGACCTTCGCGGCCTTGCCGACGCGGTCACGCAGATAGTACAGCTTGCTGCGGCGAACCTTACCGTGGCGGATCACCTTGACCTCGGCAACATTCGGGGAATGCACCGGGAACACACGCTCCACGCCGACGCCGTAGGAAACACGGCGGACGGTAAAGGTCTCGGTCACACCGCTGCCGCGCTTGGCGATAACGGTACCCTCAAAGGCCTGGATTCTTTCGCGGTCACCCTCGCGGATTTTCACGTCCACGCGGACGGTATCACCGATCGCGATCACCGGTTTGTTTTCCTTGAGGCTGTCAGCAGCAATCAACTTCAGAGCATCCATGTTTTTTTCCTCCTGTAAATCTTCAGACATTCATGCCGGAACCGAATCCGTGCAGAGGACTGCCCGCTTTAATGTCTCGCTTCACGCCAGGCATTAACCCCCAACGGCCGCCGATTTTGCTCGGCAAAGCGCGTCGGTCGCAAAACACCGGTAAATTATAGCACAGCTTCCCGCTCTGGTCAAGCGTTTTTTTAAAAATACCCCAGCATGCCGCCAATGCTCGCCTCGGTGGAGAAGGTTTCGATGTTGTACAGCGCCAGCACGTCGGTCACCGCGTATTCGGTCAGCAGCTCCTCCACCGGGGTGAGGAAATACCGCAGGTCCGCCACCACGATTTTCTCGTAATGCTGCGCCAGAAACGGAATCATGCAGTGCGCGTAGGAATCCTGAAGCACCAGCAGCGTGCGGCCGTTTTTGACGCTGGTATCGATTTCATAGATCCGGTGATTGCCGCCGAGGAAATAGGAATACTTATCCTTTTTATCCAGAAAGCTCTCATCGTACAGGCTGTCGTATACCGTATCCTTGCCGTCCAGCTTCATCGTGCAGGGGTTCGCCGTCACCGGGTCGTAGGCCACCACCGTATCCGGGCGGATGGTGTACAGGTTCGCTTTGGAATAGGTGGTGCCGTAAAACGCGTCGCTGACCGTGCGCACGGTAAAGGCATCCTGCGCCAGCGGCGTCATCCCCCACTGCGTGAGCAGCTGGGCATACGCCCAGTAAGCGCCGTGCGTGGTCCAGTGATGGTCGGTGCGGTAATACAGGTTGTTGTCCGCCTTATGGGCGTTCATCTCCGCCAGGACATCCGGAAACACCACGCCCTCCGGCATGGCGGCGCGCACCTGCTCAATGGCCTGCGCCTGATCGTAGGTCACCGCCAGCGGCGGCAGCTTTTCGGTCATCACGCCGGTCGCCGTCGGCGCCATGACAACCGCGAGCTTCAGGGCGGGATTCTGCTGCCGGGCATAGGCCATAAAGGCCCCCAGCGCCTGCGCGTTCCGGGTGAGCTGCTGCTGGTTCAAGACGCTGTCCATCTCCAGCAGATACCCGTCCCGGCCGAAAAACACCCGGCCGTTATCCTTTTTGCCCATCGCCAGCGAGGTCAGCGTTTTCAGCCCGACCCAGCCGTCCCGCAGCAGGAACTGGTCGTTGGCGTAGCTCTCAAACTCCTGCGAGAATTTGCCCGAAAGCACCTTTTCGGTGTTCACCTCCGGAAAGGTCTGCAGCGCGCGGTTCTCGCTTTCGGAGAAATCGGCGCCCGGCGTCAGCCAGTTCACGAGCGAAACGCCCGCAATAAAGGCCACGAAGACAATACACAGCCATTTTTGCCGCGTCATACCGTTCTCTCCTTTCTAGAACCGGAAATACAGGAAGGGGTTATAGGTCGCATCCACCACAAAGGATACCGACAGGATCAGTCCCGCAAGCACCAGCACCGTTTCCACCGCGCCGAGTGCGGCGGCATGCGGGCGCCCGCGGCCGTCCGCCGCCAGCAGGCGGCTTTCCAGCCGGCCGTACAGCCACCGGGGCAGCTGGGTGGAACCGATAATCAGGATTGCCAGCAGGATCAGGTTGGTGTACAGCAGATACCAGGAACCCTGATCCGCAAACGCCTGCCCGAAGCCGCCGAACATCGCGCGGATGAACTGCAGCCCGCTGCCCAGCGAATCGAACGCAAAAATCGCCCAGCTGATGATCACCAGGAACATCGTATAGATGTGGCCGACGGCCTTCGGCAGCTTTTCGAGAAATTTCAGCAGGAACAGCTTTTCGAGAATCAGCAGCACCCCGAAATACAGCCCCCAGGTCACAAACGACCAGCTCGCGCCGTGCCAGACGCCGGTCAGCGTCCAGACGATCAGCAGGTTGCGCAGCTGAAGCGGCAGCCCGCGCCGGTTGCCGCCCAGCGGGATGTACACATATTCGCGGAACCAGGTGCTCAGCGAGATATGCCAGCGCCGCCAGAAATCGGTTATGCTGCGCGCCGTATAGGGATAATTGAAGTTTTCCATGAAGTGGAAGCCAAACATCCGCCCAAGCCCGATCGCCATATCCGAATAGCCGGAAAAGTCAAAATAGATCTGGAAGGTGAACGCCACCACGCCGATCCAGGCCGTCAGCACCGGCAGCGTGCTGACCTCCATGGCGGAAATCTCGGTCCAGACCGCGCCGATGGTGTTGGCCAGCAGCACCTTTTTGCCCAGGCCGGTGACAAACCGCTTGATGCCGGAGGAAAAATCATCCACCGTCTCCCGGCGGTCCGCCAGCTCCTTTTCCACCGTGCTCAGCCGCACGATCGGCCCCGCGATCAGCTGCGGGAACAGCGAGACATACGTGCCGAAGTTCAGCACGCTGCGCTGTACGCCGACATCCCCGCGGTACAGGTCGATCAGGTAGGACATCGCCTGGAAGGTGTAAAAGGAGATGCCGATGGGCAGGGACAGCTCCAGCAGCGGTATGTCCACATGAAACAGGCTCCCGATGGTGCCGAGCAGGAAATTCGTGTACTTGAAAAAGCCCAGCAGCGCCAGATTCAGCACCACCGACAGCACCAGCACCCGCTTGGCGGCCTTCATGTTTCCTTTTTCCTTGTACACATACAGCCAGCGGCCCAGCGCGTAGTCCATCACGATGGAAAAGATCATCAACAGGATATAGACCGGTTCTCCCCACGCATAAAAGAAGAGGCTGAAAACCAGCAGTACCGGGTTTTTGAGGCGCCTGGGCACCAGAAAATACAGCGCCAGCACCGCCGGCAGAAAATAAAACAGAAACGGAGAGCCGCTGAATACCATGCGTTTTTGTCACTCCTGCCTGATTAAGGTATCCCGAAGGGAATCGCTTATTTCCACTGGGCGTCCAGCAGCTTCTGCGCCTTGGCGTTGTCGTTGGAAACGCACAGCACCACGTAGTTGCCTTCCACCACCAGCAGCGGATCCTTCAGCTTCGGCACCTTGGTGGGGCCATAGCCGCTGTACTGCTCGATCAGGCTGGCCAGCCGGGTGTCGATCACGGCTTTGATGCGCTGCGCCGCCTCGGCATCCTTCGCTTCAAACACCGCCAGTTCGTCTCCCGAGGCCGTACCGCTGATATACACCTTCCACGATACAAGGCTGTCGGTATCCATCCCCGTATACTGCGCCGTCAGCAGTTTCTCGCTCAGCGGGGCCAGATCATCGTCAAAATCCGCGCCCTCCAGCAGCGCCTTTGCCGTCGCCTCGACATCCAGCGTTTTCCCCGTCTGCGCCGCGCCGGCCTGCGACGAGTCCGCGCCGGACGGTGAAGAACTCCCCTCACCGCCGCCCGCGCACGCGGTCAGCGACACCGCCAGTACGGCCCCCAGCATCAGCAACAATCCTTTTTTCCACATAATTATTCTCCTTCCATTTCATACGGATTTACCGCCTGTTTCAAATAATCCAGCCACTTTTCGCAGCCGGCGGCGTTCAGATGATAGCCGTCCTTGGCGGCGTATTCGGCATAGAGATAACCATCCGGGTCCATCACCGCCTGTTCGGCGTCCAGAAACCGGACCCCTTTGTCCAGGCACATGGCGCGCAGCGCGCCGTTGAGCTGGTTGACCCGCTCCTGCGTCTGCATCCCGCCGTCCGCCGCCGAGGCCTCCGAACGTTCCCGGGCGATCGGCAGAATCGATTGAACAAACACCGCCGCCTGCGGCTGAACCTCCCGGATCCCGTCCACAATCCTGCCGTAATACTGGATGAACACCTCTTCGGCCATCCAGTTCAGTTCGTTCATCCCGAATTTCACATAAACCTTTCCATAGGGCTTCTGTGCGAGAGCGTCCAGCACGCTGCCCTTCTCCCCGTTTTCCAGCGTGGTCGCATCGTCGTGCAGCGCGGTGATGACGTTAAGCCCCCGCTCCGCGATCATGTCCGCTTCCACGCCGGTGTACCATACCAGCCCCTGCACACGGGAATTGCCGACAAACACCGCATCCGCAAACCACGCGGCCGCCTGTTCATCGGTGATGGTCGGCATGGTCAGGTCGTTCTTTTCCGCATTTTCGGCACTGTCGCTCGCTTCCGGATCCGCCGGCGCCGTTGTCGGCGCATCTGGTACCGACGCAGAATCGTCCGGCGCCGCCGTTCCCTGTGCGGAATCGGCGGAATCGGCCGAAGACACCGCCGAAGGCGGCCCGCTCTCCGGCGCCATACAGGCAGCGGCCGAAAGCATCAGCATTGCCGCCAGCAAGACCGCCGCCCACCGCTTGCCCATTTTTCCGCCTCCTTAAGGTGAAGAGGAGCGAACACGCCCCGCCTCCGCCCGTGTATTTCGCCGTTTCGCTGCGTTATACAGACTCGGCGGGCGTCAGCCCGCTGTCGTCCTCTGCCTTGCCAAACGGCAAAATACGCAAGGCGGAGGTCGAAGAATTTTTTGGGGATGAACGGGGGACTAAGGCAAGGCGACAGCCCGCAGCATGCTAACGCATGGCAAGAGAGGGCAACGCAGCGTATTGCTCCTGTTTATCCCCAAAAATCGGGACAGATTCGCCCCTCTTCACCTTATCCGTGATGTTATCCGTGATGTTCCCGCAGATACTGCAGCCATGCCCGGCAGCCCGCGGCATTGAGGTGCACGCCGTCCCCCGCCGCCATCTCCGGATCCAAATACCCGTCGCCGGTCATCACCGCATCCTCCACCTTGAGGTAGTTCACGCCTTTTTCCGCGCACATCTCCCGGATCAGGCCGTTGAATTCGTCCACCTTGGCCTTGTTCTGGTAGGAATGGGCGTCGGAATGCGCCTTGGTAATCGGCAGGATCGACTGCACATAAACCGCCGCGCCGGGCGCGGCCTCCCGCACGGCGTCCACCAGCGCGCCGTATTCCTGCTGAAAGATGCCGCTCGATCCCCAGCCGAGCTCGTTTACCCCTAACATGATATACACCTTGGCGGGCTTTTTTTGCCGGAGTGCGTCGATGGCCGTGCCTTTCCCGCCCCCGTCGAGGGGAAACAGGGCACTGTTCAGCGCCGTGCGGACATTGAGCCCTTTTTCCGCGAACACCTCGGTCTCCAGCCCCGTATACAGCATCAGCCCTTCGGTGCGGGAATCCCCGATAAACGCCGCGTCCGCAAACCAGGTATCCACCGGCGGCTGCGTCGCGGTGGTGGGCGGCGCAGTCGTTGTGGTGGTGGTCGTCGTGGTCGGCGCCTCGGTCGTCGTGACAGCGGTGGTCGGCGCCGTGGTCGGCGCCGCGGAGGATTCCGGCTCGCTGCCGCTGTCCTCCGGGCGGCTGCAGGCGGTCAGCGCAAACGCCAGAACGCCTGCCAGCACAATGGCATACACTTTTTTCTTCATGCAGACACCTTCCTGCTCCTGCGCACCAAAGCGTTTAATGGTGCTCCTTGAGATATTCCAGCCACTTCAGGCAGCCGTTGGAGTTCATATGCACCCCGTCGCTCGCGGCATATTCCGGGACCATATACCCGTCCTCGGTCATAACGGCATCCTCGACCTTCAGGTAATTGACCCCTTTTTCCGTGCACATCGCCTGAATCAGCGTGTTGTATTCGTCCACCTTCGCCTTTGTCTGGAACGCGTGCGAGTCGGAGCGCGCCTTGGTGACCGGCAGGATCGACTGCACATAAATCGTCGCCTGCGGCTGCGCTTCCTTAATGGCGTCGATCACGTCGCTGTACCGGTCCTTGAAAATGCTGCTGTACTCCCAGCCGAGCTCATTGACCCCCAGCATGATATAAATCTTGCCATAGGTTTTCTGTGCAAGCCCCTCGATGACCGTACCCATTTCCCCGTTGTCGAGCTGAACCAGATCCGCCGTCAGCGCGGTGGAAACGGTCATACCCTTGTTGGCCAGCGCATCCGCCTCCAGCCCGGTATACAGCATCAGCCCTTCGGTGCGGGAATCCCCGATGAATACCGCATCGGCAAACCAGTCCGCGCCCACCGTGCTGGAGGGCGGCGCGGTCGTCGGCGCCGTGGTCGGCGCGGTCGTCGTTTCGGCGGGCACTTCGGATGCCGCGGACGACGTCAGCGAGGAGGCGTCCCCCGGCCCGGTGGTTCCTTTCACCGCGCGCACGATAATAAACACAATCAGCGCCACGATCAGCACCATCAGCAGCGCGGCCCCGATCAGCACCAGCAGGCGCTGACGGCGGCGGCGGCGACGGCGGGCTTCGCGGCTTTCAAACTGTCTTCTCATATTCGATCCTTTCCTTTCCGGGCTCATGCGCCCCGGCTCCGCCGGCCCTCAGCCGGACAAAAGCCCCGTAATAAAAGGACGACGTAACGGTCAGGATGCCCGGGAACGCGGCAGGCTGCGCATCCGCCGGCCGACGGTGCTGCGCACCGCCGCGCACCGGCACCGCGCGTCTTCATGATCTTAACCATTAGTATGTCCTGTTTTTTTCCTCCTCACACCGCCGGACGAACGATACGATTTCCCCGGCGATATCCACGCCCGTGCAGGCGGTGATCCCCGCGAGCTGCGCGCTGGAATTCACCTCACACAGCAGCGGTTTTCCCTGCGGCGTGTGCAGGATATCCACCCCCGCAATCGGCACGCCCAGGACCCGGCAGGCCTCCTGCGCCAGCGCCGTTTCCTCCGCTGTCGGCACATACGCCTGCCCGTGTCCGCCGCTGCCGATATTCGCCCGGAAATCCGCGGGGTTCACCCGGCGCATGGCGGCGGCCAGACGCCCGCCGACCATGTACAGCCGGAAATCCTCCCCGCCCGGCGGGATGTATTCCTGCAAAAGGAACGGGCGCGCCGCGAGCGTATCCGCAAGGCGGCGGAGCTGCCCGCCGTCCCGGACCAGGTGCACCTGCCCGCCGAGCGAGCCGAAGCACTCCTTGAGCACCAGCGGATAGCCGAGCAGCTCCTCCGCCGTCCGGTAAAACGCCTCGGCCGGCCCGGCATCCATGTGCAGATAGGTCATCGGCGCGGCCAGCGTGCGGGGCATCGGCAGGCCGTGACGCGCCAGCGCCAGGTGGGTCGCCGCCTTGTCGTCGCATACCGCCACCCCGTCCGCGGGGTTGTACAGCCGCATGCCGACGGCTTCCATCGTCCGCGCCAGCCGCACATCCTTGTCCCAGAACAGCGCAAAATCCGCCGCGGTCAGCGGCTCCTTTCCGGGGGTGTCCGCCCGCCGCACCGCGGGCGTCCCGCCGGCGAAATCCGCCGCCAGCGCCGTATTCGGCAGCGGGGTCAGCGGCCCGCCGGCGCGTTCGCCGGCCTGCTGCAGCCGCCGGACCGCATCGGGCGGCCCCTTCGGATTCCAAAAGCCGTTATAGATCAAATAGCCAGCCACGGCCATCCTCCTGTCAGGTAAAGCTGTGTTCCACCGTCGCCACCGTACACAGCGTCGGGTCCTTTTCGGCCACCAGCCGGCGGATATCCGCGCAAAGCTGCTGGCTGTCGGGATAGTCGTACGGCGCGACCAGGTCAAAAATCAGGTTGGTATGGGTGTCCCCGAAAACCACGCGGAAATCATGCAGGCTCAGCCGGCTGTCGATGCCGTGCAGCAGCTCCTCCACCATTTCGCGCAGCCGCGCAACCCGCTCGTCCGAGGTGTTGACCGGATCCATATGGATGCAGGCGAGCGCGTGGTATTTCTGCATCAGTTCCTTTTCCACCCGGTCGACGATGTCGTGGCTGTGCATCACATCTTCTTCAGCGGGAACCTCCGCATGCAGCGAAAGCACCACGCGCCCCGGGCCGTAGTTATGCACCATCAGATCGTGGATGCCGATGATCCCGTCGTAGGACAGCACCGTATTTTTGATGTCCTCGACGAATTGCGGGTCCGGCGCCTGCCCGAGCAGCGGGGACACCGTCTTGCGTATGACCGAAAAGCCGGACCAGATGACAAACAGCGCGATCGCCGCGCCCACATAGCCGTCGATATCCGCCGGCACAAACACATTGACCACCGCCGAAACCAGCACCACCAGCGTGCTCAGCGTGTCGTTGCGGCTGTCCGCCGAGGCGGCGCGCAGCACCTCGGAATCGATGCGCCCGCCGATCCTGCGGTAAAACAGCGCCATCCAGAGCTTGACCCCGATCGCCAGCACCAGGATCACCAGCGAAACCGGCTCAAAGGCCGTTTGCGTCGGATGCAGAATCTTTTCCACCGATTTGGTCGCCAGCTCGAAGCCCGCCACCATAATCAGCGCCGCAACCGCCAGCGCGGAAAGGTATTCCATCCGGCCGTGGCCGAAGGGATGCTCCTCATCCGGCGGCGCGCTCGACAGCTTGAAGCCGACCAGCGTCACAATGGAGGAACCGGCGTCCGAGAGGTTGTTGAACGCGTCGGCCATGATGGCGAGGCTGCCGGTGAGCCCGCCGGCAATCAGCTTCGCGGCAAACAGCAGGATATTCGCGCACAGCCCGGTGATCCCCGCCAGCCGGCCATAGGCGTAGCGCACCCCGGCGTTTTCCGTATCTTCCGGATTCCGCACAAAACGGCGGATGAGAAATCCCGTCATGCTCCGCTGTCCTTCCCGATAAATTCCGCCACGCCGTCGGCGTCGTTCGGGCCGATGACCACATCGGCGAGCGCCTTCATTTCCTCCACGCCGTTTTCCACCACGCAGGCCACGTCCGCGGCCTCCAGCATGGACTGGTCGTTGAAGTTGTCGCCGAAGGCCACCACGCGCCCCGCGCCCACCCGCTCATTGAGCCGGCGCACGCCGCCGGCCTTGCCGGCTTGGGCGTCGAAAATCTCGAGATACCAGTTGCCTTCGTTATACACGTCGCGGTAAAAGGCGGTCTGCACGCCCGGCAGCCGCTCGACCCGCTCCCGGATCTGCTGGATCTTGTCGTAGCTGTCCTGCAGCGAAAAATACACCGCCGGCTGTCCCCGGGCATAGTCCGCCGCCTGGACAAAATCGTCCGGATACGCTTTTCGGCGCTCCTCGGCAAAGGCCTTTTCCAGCGCGCCCAGCGCCTGCGTGTAGGTGACCTTTACGCGGTCGCCCTCCACCCGGTAGACAAACGGAAATTTCCCTTCGTCCCGGCAGATGTCCAGCACGCTGTCCACCGTCTGCGCCGGCATCGCACAGTGCTGGAGAATGCGGCGCGCGCCGATATCGTACAGCAGCACCCCGTTCATCAGCACCAGCGGCACCGGCCATTTCACCTGCTCAATGCCGGTCAGGAACGCGCCCATCAGGCTGCGCGCGGTAGCGACCGAAACCAGCACCCCCTTTTCGATCAGGGTGTTGAGCATCCCGACCGTGCGGGCGGAAAGATGCCCGTCAGGGGCCAGCAGGGTGCCGTCCAGATCGGATATATACAGCGTCTGCTCCGCGCGGTCGGGATACAGCCGCGCAAACAGCCGTTCAAAATACTCCCGGCCGTAATGATGAAAGGCCCTTTTTCCCAGCATATTCTGCAGCTGCCCCCGGGTGACCCAGCAGGCGTCCGCCACCTCCTCCGCCTGTAAACGGAGGGCGTTTTTCTCCACATCCCGGCGCAGCAGCCACAGATCGCTGAAGGAGCTGCGGCGGCGCAGGGTAAACAAAAATTCCAGCTCTTCCGGACGAACATGTATGCCCAGCTCTTCGCCAAGCTCGCGGGCCGCCGCCTGACGGCTGTCCTCCCCCGCCACGGCAGAGCCGCTCGTCACCGTCCATTCGCCGGGCATCAGCCGCAGAAACGGCGCGCGCTTCTGGATCAGCAGCCGGCCGGTGCTGTCCATCACCCAGACATGCACCACCCGGTGGTACCGGCCGGGACGGATCGGTTCCCCGCGCACCATGCGCTCTCCGGTCGGGCGTCCGTTTTCATCCAGCAAATCCCACCGTTCCATGTATCAAGCCTCCTGTCGCAGCACGCAGGACGGCAGCATACCCGCCGCCTGCGCAGATTCCATATCTTTATATGATAAGATATTTTCTGCCAAAAGTCCATACAATCCCGCAAATTTCTTACCGCCCAAATTGTTAAATTTTCTTGTGTCCCCACAGAAAAACAGCCGCTTTTCCGTGCAAAGCGGCTCAGCAGCTGCGGCAAAACGCCGCGAACCTCTCACAGAGCCCCGCCTTTTCTTTATCCGCATACCAGAAATGGCCCGAACGTTCGAGCCAATGCACCGCTATACAGGGGTTATCCGCCAGATATTTGGCACCCGAACGCGCCACCAGCTCGTCCCTGCCCGACTGAAAGCACAGGCAGGGCACCCGCACCTGCCGGCAGCGTCTGCGGCTTTGGTGAATCAGCCGGAACAGCGCCAGATAATTCGGCACCCAGCGCAGGTACTTAAACACGCAGGCATCCGGCCGGACGCCGTACGCCCGCTGCATGGCCCGGGCCGCATTGTCCCCGGGGGGGATCCGGTTGAAAATCACCCGGAAAGCGCTGCCCACCGCTCTCGGCCTCACCCAGACCCGCAGCGGCGCATTGAGCCAAAACAGGCCGCAGATGCGCTCCGGATGCTGCAGCGCAGCCTCCATCGACAGCAGCGTCCCCATCGAATGCGCGGCAATCACGATCTTTTCATACCGCTGGTGCAGCCGGGCGACCCACTCCGCGGTCTGCTGCTTCCACTGCGCCATCGTTGCCGCGGCAAAATCCTCCACACTGCCGCCGTGTCCCGCCAGCCGGATGCTGTAAATCGACCAGTCCTCCGGCACATAGGGATAGAGCATGGCAAAATGCTCCGGTGTGCCCACAATGCCGTGAATCATCAGCACCGCCGTCTTTGCGCCGGGAATTTCGCGGATGTATGCCTGACTGTTCATGCTGCCCTCCTGTTTTGTTCGGAAAAGATAGGCGGCCTCGGGCACGCCCTGTTTTCGGCGCGCCGGGCCACGGCCGCCTTCCCTGCACGCGCCGCACGCCGGAGGAAGGCGCTTTTCTCACGCCGTTCCCCCGCCCGCCGAAATGTTACCCCTCAGCCGGTGCGGGGGCAGTGTTTGGCAAGGCCGGGGACGAAAACGCCGGCAGGCGCTGCCCTGCGCCGATGGAGGCGGGGCGAGCCCATCCTGCCCGGCTCAAAAGGATTTTACCATAACCGCCCACACGCGGCAAGGCCCGGAAAAGGGCGGACGGTTGACACGCCGGCGGATACGGGATACAATACTCCGGTAAGACAAACAGGCTCGTGTGCCCGCTTCCGGCGGGAAGAAAAGCAGATCGCCGGTGTTCCTCCCCCTGAGGAGGCGGCCCCGGATGCGCGCCTGTTACCGGAGGGATGCGCGATGGACACCATACGGCTCGACGAGCTGGCGATGCAGCAGCTGGGGGTTTCCCGGCAGGAAGCGGACGGCCTGATTATGGCCGGCCGGATTTTTATCGGGGAAATCCCGGCGGATAAGGCCGGTACGCCGGTGCCGGCGGATACGGTGCTCACGCTGCGGGAAAAGGTGAAAAAATACGCCAGCCGCTCCGGCTATAAGCTTGAACGGGCGCTGGACGATTTTGCGCTGGACGTGACCGGTCTGCAGGTCTGCGATATCGGCGCGAGCAACGGCGGCTTTACCGACTGCCTGCTGCAGCGCGGCGCGGCGTCGGTGTGCGCGGTGGACGTCGCTTACGGCATCCTCGCGTGGGAGCTGCGCAGCGACGAGCGCGTAAAGGTGCTCGAGCGCACAAATGCGCGCCATCTCACGCCGGACGATGTCGGCGGTATGATGGATATGGTAACCACCGACGTGTCCTTTATTTCGCTGACGAAAATTTTTCCTGCCGTCGACCGCATCCTCAAGCCGGACGGCCGGTTTGTCTGCCTGATCAAGCCGCAGTTTGAAGCGCCGCAGCGGGCGCTTGGCAAAAACGGCATCATTAAGGATCCCGCCGTCCTGCCGCCGCTGCTGCACGGCCTGGCGGACGTGGCGGCGGAAAACCATCTGTACCTGCGCGGGATGATTGTCTCCCCCATCCACGGCACGAACGGCAACGTGGAATATCTCATGTACTGCGGGCGCACCCCGCTGCTGACCCCGGACGAACAGCAGGCCGCCGTTGAAAACGCCCTCCTCCGGCAGCCCGACCTTTGAGGAAACAGAAAAAGCGCCGGACACGGTATCCCGTCCATTGCGGGACGCCGTGTCCGGCGCTTTTTACAGATTGCGATTGGCAAACAGTTTTTCAATGGTTTCATCATCCGGCAGACGGCGATACCGCGTCGGAGAGAAACCCGTATACGCACGAAACGCCTTGGCAAAACCCGCGTATTCCTGATACCCGGTTTTCAGGGCAATTTCATTGTTTTGCAGGCGCGTATGCCGCAGCAGATAGCAGGCTTTGGTAAGGCGAAGCTGCCGGATATACGCGGACACGGTCATGCCGGCGGCGCGCTTGAACTGCCGGGATAAATGCCGCGGCGTGCAGATGGCCAGCCCGCTCAGATACGCAAGGGAAAGCGGCTCGCAATAATGTTCATGGATATAGCCAAACACCGGTTCCAGGTTTACCGGCCGCTTTTCGGCCTTATCGGCCACAGCCGGACCGGAAAAATGGGTTTCCAGAAACTGCCGGCCCACCACGGTCAATAGCGCCCCCAAAAGCAGGATCTGCATCGCGGCGCTTCCGTCGTGCGGATGGCTCCCCTCCTCATATATTGTCCGGGCATATTCGCCTGTACGCTCAAGCTGTTCCCCGGTCAGCTGAACGGTTTCCCCCAGCCGGAAAACGGCCGGCTGCCGCGGCAGCGTATCGATCACCTGCAAAGCGCGGCTGTCCGGGTCATCCCGCCGGAAAAGCTGGCCCAGCACCTGCGGGCTGTAAACCACATTGCAGATTTCCAGCTCTCCCCCGGGCTCCAGCCGGAAATCATGCGCCTCTCCCTCATGGATGAGCAGCACATCCCCCCTGCTCAGAATGCGGGTGAATTTTTCCCCGTCGGCGCTGACCGCCGTATGGCGTGCACAACCGCCCGTCACCAGCACCAGCTCCGAGAACTCGTGCGTATGCATCACGACCGGCCGCTCACAGGTATACCGGTAATACAGCACGCGGATGGGCGCCGGCGCCGTCTGCATGCGGAAATGCAGGTTGGTAAACACCCATTCGGCCTTTTCCATAATCTTCCCTCCCCACAGCGCCGGTAATTCAGCACACTTTTATTATACCGGATTATGCCGGCTTGTAAAGCACCATGTCCTGTCCGTACCGTTTTATGTCCTCCTGTGACCTTTCAAAACCGCCCCGGCTTGTTACAATGAAGAAAAAAGGAGGAGGAAATACCATGTTCAAAAAAATCAGCGCCGCCCTGCTGTCCGCGGCTGTGATTGCAGCGGGAATCCCGGCGGGAATCCCGGTCGGACGGGCGGAGAGCGTCCCTGCCGCCGACCTGTTCGATTTGCAGATTGCGGAAAGCGGGACGCTCCAAGACGGCGGCACCTATCAGCTGCCGCTGACCTTTTCCGGCAGCTATTCAGCCGAGAACCGGACCGCCGCCAACGCAGACGGCAGCTATACCGGCCCGGCCTTTGTCAAAAGCGCCAACCGCTATGCCGGCCTGTGCGCCGATTACAGCGGGCAGGCCGGTGCGGTGAAAGCCGCCATGAACGACGGCTTCACCGTGTCCGTCCTGTTTGCGCTTGACGAAGTCCTCAGCGGGGAATGTACCCTCCTGGGCAATGCGCAGTCCGGCGGTTTCACCCTGGTGACTATGGACGGCTATATCCAGTTCATCCTGCACGTCGGCGGCAGGTATGTCACGGTGCAGAGCCAGACGCAGGTTCAGGCCGGTACGCTGTATGCGGCCGCAGGCGTCTATAACCCCGACGACGGGACCCTGTCGGTGTATATCAACGGCCGCCTGGAGGCTTCGGTCAGCGCGGCCGGCAGCATCACCCACAATCTGACCGCCTATGGCGTGGCGGGGATTCCGCGGAAAGCCGAAGACGGAAACGGGTACGACGGGGTAGCTGTCACCGGTCTGACCTCGCCGCCCGGCGCCTTTTTCTCCGCCCGTGTTTACAGCGGGATCCTGACCGCCGGACAGATTCTGACGGATTATCGGACGGCGCTTGGGCTCGGCGAACCGGAAACGCCGCAGAGCGTCAAGGAGGTCATGCGCTTGATTGACGCGATCGGAACGGTTACCGCGGACAGCGACGAGGCGATTACCGCAGCGGAAAACGCCTATGCGGCGCTCGGTGACACGGAGAAAAAGCTGGTGGAAAACTACGCCGTGCTGACCGAAGCGCGGCTGCAATACCGGATACTGACGGCCGCGCCGGCGGCATTCGATGAAAACCGGATTGCCCTGCGCTTTGGCGTGATGACCGATATCCATCTGGGCCCGGACGGGGCGGAGGCCCGTTTCCAGAAAGCAATCGACACCCTGGACACCTTTGCCGGCGGCAAACCGGACGCCCTGGTTATGGCCGGGGATTACACCTACGAAGGCAAGCGGGAGGAAGCGCAGCTGCTGTTTGATCAGCTGCGGGATAATTACGATCCGGAACAAACGGCTATGGTCATCGCCTACGGCAACCACGATACCTACTGGAGCGGCTGCATGGACACCGAAGGCTGGTATGACGTGCTCAAGGATCTGTTCTGTTTCCAGGCAGAGGATTCGCAGCCGCGCAAAGGGAACCATCACGTGGTCGTCGGCGGCTGCCATTTTCTGACCATCCAGACCGCAAGCTACTCCCCCAACCGGTTCAGCGAAGACACCATGACATGGCTGAAAAACACGCTGGATGCCATTACGCGTGAAAACCCTCACCAGCCGGTCTTTATCGCAACGCACGGGCCAAACGCCAACACGGTATACGGCAGCAGCGATGCGCTCGACGGCGCCGTTGCCCCCTGGGGGTATACCACGCAGCTCGAGCCTCTGCTTTCGCAGTATCCGCAGGTCATCCTGTTTTCCGGCCACACCCATTACGGCGTAACGCTTGAACGGGCCATCATGCAGACCGGCTTTACGAGTGTGCAGGCCGGTTCGGTGACAGGCCTGGGCAGCATGGAGCCGGTGGATGCGGCAAACTACCTCAATCCCGCCGACCCGGCATACACTTCGACCGCGCAGGGCCTGCTGGCAGAGGTGGATGCGCACGGCAACACGCGGCTGACCCGGATCGATTTTTCCAGAGGCGAGAAAATCGGCGAGCCGTGGATTGTACCCGCTCCGGACGACAACGGCGATCATCTGCTGTACTATACGGCCCTGCGCGGCAAGACAGCCGCCCCCACCCTGAACGCCTCCGGCGCGGCGGCCCGCCCCATCGGGGAAACCGGAGCCGAGATTGTTTTCGACCGCCCGCAGGACGGCGCGCTGGTGTTTTCGTACAGCTATACCTTTTACCATGACGGCGAGAAGGTGCAAACGCTCAACGTACTCGACGACTGGTGGAACTATCCCGACCCGGCAGACGCTCCCGCGCAGGTGGTGCAGCGTTTCTCCAGCCTTCAGGTGCAGCGGCCGTTTACGGTAAAAATCACCGCCACCGACGAATGGGGCAATACCAGCGAAGCGATAACCGCCGTGGTCGAGGACAACGAGGAAAGTGCGCGCAGGCTGGCCGCGGCAGTGGACGAAAAAATCCGGTCAATCGGCGGGATAACGCTGGACAGCCGGCCCGCACTGCAGGCGGCACGGGCGGCGTATAACGAGCTGACCGCGCTCGGCCGGCAGTATGTGACGCTGGCCGACCAGCTCGCCGCCGCAGAAAAGGCTTATCAAAACCTGTGGATGCCGGATCCGTTCCTCACGATGGACGGCATCACCGGCGGAAACTACTGGCCCTCCGTGCTGATCCTCACCGAAAAGGAAAACGGCGTGCATTACCGGTTTGCCTCCACAAATTACGGGGTACGCGCCGGCTTTGCCGAAGCGGTCAGGCTGGACGGCACCCATCTCCGTCTGGACAATCTGACGGTGGATAAATACGGCGCCAGACCGATCCTGGCCCTTGGCCTGTCGAGCACCGTACGCGATCCGGAGGGCTATGGAGACGGCGCCTATGCGCTGCTGTGCCTGAACTTTGCCGACGGAAAGGTGACGGTATATCCCACCAGCGGCGGCACGGTCATCATGGAAAGCAGCCTGCTTACCGGCAGCAGCCTTTCCGGTGTGGTGGATATCCGGTTTGCCCGGAATGCCGCCGGAGAAATGGAAATGACGATCGAAACCACCTCCGGCCAGGTGCGCGGTGTAATTCCGGCATCCTGCCTGGCGGCAACCACGCTGACCGATCTGGACCACGTTTATATCACCCTCGAGAGCTGGACAAGTGACTCGGCGTATCAGTTTGACGTGGTAAGCTTTCACGGCGGCGAAACCCGCTGCCTGACCGGTTACACGAAAGCCGATGCCGACGCCGCCGCTCAGGCAGATGCCCTGATTGCGTCCATCGGGGAGGTCACCCGGGAAAGCCTCGGCGCCATCGAAAAGGCAGAGGCCGCCTATGCGGCTCTCAGCGCCAGCGCCAGAGAGCTTGTCGGAAATTACGATACGCTGCGGCAGGCACGTGCGGCTTATGACGCCCTGCCCGACGCCCCGGTTCAGCCGGATACACCGGCAGGCCCGGATACCCCTGCTCAGCCGGATACGCCGGCAACCGGCAGACGCCTGCCCTGGTTCGCCCTCCTTCTTCTTTGTGCTGCTGTTTTCTCCCTTATACAGATCCGGCGGCACAGATTCTCTATATAAGATGAGCCAGGCGCTGCCCCGCACCGGTTGAGGCGGGGGCCGATCCTGCCCATCTTATACCAAAAGGCGCTGACGGTTTGTCGTCAGCGCCTTCTGGCCAGCGTGTCGAAAAACTAGTTGCCAAATAGCAAAATGTACAAATGGGAAATTTTAATGCGGCACATTGTGCCGCATCGGGGAACCCCCGGCGAGGGTTCCCCGCCGAAAAACATCCCACCGGGAT